>Ga0183095_10017_pt3 | contig 56781 bp, 58 predicted proteins | sample BioMet4_FD_130346 | JGI IMG/M metagenome (GOLD analysis project Ga0183095, IMG submission 130346) | Microbial communities from bioreactor (seeded with sewage sludge) at LBNL, California, USA - Biofuel metagenome 4 (v2) (version 3) | ecosystem: Engineered > Bioreactor > Anaerobic > Unclassified ...
TGTATGTCATCAAAAAGCCTATAAAATAGCATTATTTGGAATTATACATCAACGTATATTTCTCTCTGAAGTACATAATGAAGCTAAAAGTCCCACTAATATTCCCACTAAATTCTAAATGGCACTTTGAAAAAATTTACTAAATTTGGCGTTGCTTTAACAGCATTATCATCTCATCTGCTGACTCCTGCATTCCTCTAGATATCCATTCCTCAATCCATCCATAGATTCCTGAAAACATAAAGGCCGCTACATATGCACCGATATTCGGATATTCTGGTTTTGGCCCATATATCTCTTTTAATGTGTCCCGGAGAAGATATAAAATGCCTCGTTTATTCAACAATCCGTAAAAGTCTGAATGCTCCTTCAACATGCCGAATAGACTTCCAAGCATCTGGTCATCCTTGCTCCTTTTATCTTCACCTTCAAAACTTGGATGGGCTTTTTGCCAATCAAGGATCATTTTTCCGATATAAGTCTTGATGATGTCTTCTTTATCTTCATAGTTTCGATAAAAAGAGACCCGGCTGACTTCACCCATTTCTGTAATATCTCCTATGGTAATCTGCTTCATTTCCTTCTTCTTGAGCAGTTTGATCATTGCTTTTGTAATCTGTTCCCTTACATATGTATTTCTTTCTAGATTACCCATCCGCACGATGTTACATCCTCCTTGCTTTTGTATCATTTCATGTAAATCTATTGAATCAATGTGAATCCGATGCTGCGTTTGTTTCATCTTGATGATACATCTGTTACATCATTACATCAAGGGAAAGGATCTATATGGAAACATTCTTCACAAGAAAAAGAATTATGATACTGATCATTGTTGTCATTGCAGGAATTGTTTTAGGAAGGATTGCTCTTCGAGCAATCGGTAATCTTATGCTTGGTGGCTCCTTATTTGGAGGAGACTTCTTATGAGAAAGAAGAACAAAAAAGGTGGAAGACATATGTTCGTTTGGCTATGCATCGGTGCATTTCTGATTTCCTTTATCGGTTCAGTAATTTTCAAGCTCACATACGTCTCTCCAGAGATGAGACAATACTCTGTCAACTGGAGCGAAGATATCGGCACTGTTCAAAAAGATTTCAAGTATGGGGAAGCAGATGCCAATACATTTGATCTGTATCTGCCGAAAGATAATGCAAAGAAATCCTATGGTCTTGTCGTGTATCTGCATGCAGGCGGATTCACGAGCGGGGATAAGAACGATGATGCAAAGATGCTTGAATGGCTGTGCTCAAAAGGATATGTTGCGGCTGGCATCAATTACACACTTCGCAGTGATGCAAATCCTGATGCCAATATCTACACTCAGTCGATGGAGATAAAGCAGAGCATTCCTTCGGTGATAGAACAGGCTAAGCAGTTGGGATACAACATTGACCGCATGGCAGTCTCTGGCGGTTCTGCCGGCGGTTGCCTAGCCCTTCTCTATGCCTATCGTGATGCCAAAGATTCACCTGTACCGGTAAAGATGGTATTTGAGGCTGTCGGTCCATCCAGTTTCTATCCTGAGGACTGGACCAATTATGGTCTTGATCAGAATAAGGATGCTGCTGCCGCAATGTTCAGTGTCATGTCAGGCAAAACAATTACAGCAGATATGTTCGGCACCAAAGAATATGATGAGACAATGAAAGATGTCTCTGCACTGCTCAATATCAATCAAGACACGATTCCAACTGTAATGGCCTATGGAACCTATGATAAGCTGCAGCCTTACTTAGGTTCTGTACGATTGGATGAAGCATTGAAGAAAAACAATGTTACACATGAATACATCGTTTTCCCTCATTCTGGTCATGGGCTTCAGAATGATACTGCACTGTATGCTAAATATATGCAGAAAGTAGTGGAATATCTAGACACTTATTTGAAATAGTAAAAGAGAAAACGAATGATGAAAAAAGTGATGAAAATTATACTGCTTATAATCTTTGCCATTGTCATCTTAATTGTTGGTGCATTCGTATCGCTGACACTGATTGTGAATTATCAAAATGCGAATTATTACAAACTTGCAAAACCACAGGGCGAGATTGAAAAGAAATATACGCCTCTTGGCTCTTATGATGTTTCATACACGGAAGCAAGTGCTGAGAATGATACATATAAAAAATATGAGATCTGGTATCCTGCAGCCATGTCCACCAGCCAGGATACATACCCTGTTGTCATCATGGCAAATGGAACGGGAGTCAAAGCCTCGCACTATAAAGAAGTATTCAAGCATCTGTCCTCCTGGGGCTTTATCGTTGCAGGAAATGAAGATGAGAACTCACGGACAGGTGCTTCTTCGGAAGCAACTCTGGAATATTTGATTACACAGAATTCAGATTCCAACAGCATCTTCTACCATAAGCTCAACTTAGAACACATTGGCATCGGTGGTCATTCTCAAGGCGGTGTTGGTGCTGTCAATGCTGTGACACAGCAGAAGAATGGAAACATGTATAAAGCACTCTTTACTGCAAGTATTACTTCCACTGCACTCGCAAGTGCTGATGTATTGGGTGCTGAATGGGTCTACGACATTTCGAAAGTAACTATTCCCTGCTTTATGGTCGCAGGCACAAAACATGCGGATGCGGGGACTGCTGCAGATAAAAATGCTACGGAAGGTCAGGGAATCAGTCCCTTATGGTCAATGACAGCCAATTACAATGCACTTCCGGATACCGTTGATAAAGTCATGGCAAGAATGGTCAATAAAGATCATGGTGATATGCTCAGAGGTGCCGATGCTTACATGACTGCTTGGTTTATGTATTATCTAAAAGATGTTAAAAATGTAGAAAATTGCTTCTATGGAAATAATGCTGAAATCATGACCAATACCCTTTATCAAGATCAAAAATCAAATCAGCATGTTCAATGATTAAATAAAACGCTCTGTTGAGCGTTTTATCATACTTCAAATGCCGGTTGGCAGGATCGGAACAGCTGCAGCAAGACAGATACAGACGCTACCATGATGCACATGAAGGAAGACTATTACATGAAGACCGGCATATTCAGAGCCGGGTATAATGTGCAGCTTGGAGAGTCTGATGAATATATTCGGAACATTACGGTCATACAGGATCGGAATGACAGCCATGCCCTGATACCATTTCTGGAGAGTTATCACAGCAGATATCAGGAGTATCCTTCCATTGCGGCAGCAGATTCCGGATATGGGATCTACAGCAATTATCTGTACTGCCTGAATCATCGCATCATGCCTGCCATCAAGTATCCGCTGTACGAGCGGGAAAAGACTGTCAAGTTTCGCAAGCAGAGATATCGCAGTGAAAACCTGCTTCAGAAAGAAAACGGAAAGCTGTTCTGCCCGAGGCATCGGGAATTCATCTATCAGCGCGATGAGACAGATAAGCATGGAGAATTCAAGGCAATCACACAGATCTGGCAATGCGCCACCTGCAATCGCTGCCCATATGCAAAGCAGTGCAAGAAATCCAGCGGACCACGGACAGTCCAGGTCAATGTTGTCATGAATGATATCAGGAAAGAGACCAGGGAGCTGCTGGACAGCCCTGCCGGAATAGAGCTCCGCCAGCAGAGGTGCATTCAGGCAGAAGGCGCTTTTGGCATCATCAAGAATGACTGGAACTATGACCGGCTGCACAGGCGCGGAATGAATAATGTGGACAACGAGCTGTATCTGGTGTGCATGGGATACAATCTGCGCAAGTATTATCAGAAGCAGCTCAGAAAGTCATTGAGCTGAAGGACTCAACATGGTTCAGGCTGTTTTCATTATGCTCAAAAACCAATTAATTTCTCATGATCCTGCACAATTCACTGCAATTTCATTTAAAAAGAAGCTGTAACTTCAGGCCAATCAGCTTTTCAGCTGATTATATGACCTTTCGTTACAGCCCCATGCGTTACAGGATGACCTTGATATTGTCGACCGGGACGAAGTCGATGACCTTCTTCTCCATGATGTACTCAGCCATCAGCTCCACCATGGAGGACTGCACTTCCTTCACGACCGGCGCCCCTGCCAGCATCGGGAAGTTTCCCCCGCCGACGGCGCGGTAGTTATTCACGCAGAGCGTGAAGGTCATGTCATCGGTGACCGGCTGGCCCTGATAGGTCAGGTCCAGGATGCGGGAGCCGATGTCATTGGTGACCTTGATCGTATAGGATACGCCGTCCAGCATGTCGTAGTTGTAGTGCTGCGGCTTCGGGTAGTCAAACCGCGGCGATACGGCAATGCGCTCATTGCGGATGGTCCAGAACTCGGCATCCCGCTCCAGGTATTCCTTCAGGATCTTTCCGGTGACCTGCTTGACCACCAGGGTGTTGGGATAGACATACGTGGAGACGATATTGCGCATCGTGATCTGCCTGGACAGGCCGGTCGCGTGCAGGAACAGCGAGGAGGCAGAGATCTCTGCCCCGGTCGCATTCATGGCGACCATGTTCATGAAGGTGATGATCTGTGCCTTGCTCAGGCGGGCGTGGGTCTCATCCGTGACGGAGAGATCAATGTCGGAGACGCCGAGCGGCGTATCCAGCCACTGCTGGCATTCCGCCTCCTCATCGCTGACCAGGCGCTCGATCTCGAGATCGGATCTGGTATCAGCCGCGAGGATCTGGGTCTCTGCCTTGTGCGTATCGGTATACAGATCAATGACCGCGAGCTCAGCGCCGTTGGCAGCGATCTGGGTATAGGCGGTATTGCGGAAGGTTCCGCAGATGGAGCGGTGCTGGTGGCCGGTGATCAGGACATCAATGCCCGGCACTTCCTGCAGGATCTGATAGCCCTCATTCTCTCCGGTCAGCTCCTCGGTCGGCAGGCCGGAGTAGAGATCGCGCTCGAAGCCGCCGTGATAAACGCAGACGATATAATCCGGCTTCTCCATGCGGCGGACCAGCTCCACGGTCTTCTTCGCGGTCTCGCAGGCATCGAGGAAGGAGAAGCGGCGGATATGCTCCGCGGTCTCCCAGTTCGGGACATACTGCGTGCAGACACCGAAGATGGCTACCTTCTTGCCTGCGCACTCGCGGATGGCATAGGTTGCGCCGAGCGGCTCATGCTTATAGAGAATGTTCGAGGTAATGCATGGCGCATCCAGTGCCTTGAGATGATTCATCAGGGCCTTCTCGCCGTAGTTGAAGTCATGATTGCCGATGTTGATGTAGTCATACTCCATGGCATTCATGGCCAGCGTCATCGGCGAGATCTCGCCTGGATGCCTGTGGTAGTGGAAGAAAGACAGCGGAGAGCCTTCCAGGTTATCTCCATTGTCGATCAGGATGGTATTCTCATCGCGCAGATCCTGGATGAGGGTGCTGAGCTTTGCCATGCCCTGATTCTGGTCGCTTCCATCCGCATAGCTCGTCGGATAGATGAAGCCATGAATATCTGAGGTGGCAATGATTCGGATTCGTTTTCCCATAGGCTATTTTTCACCGCGTGCAAGCTTTGCACGAATTCTGGTTGAGAAGTACTCAATGATGAGCACGACGACGATAAGTGCAAGCAGATAGGAGCCAACCATGTTCCATCTGCGTCCGGAGATTGCAATCACGAGGGAGGCACCGATGCCGCCGGCGCCGATGAGGCCCAGGGTAGCAGAGTCCTTGAGATTGATGTCAAAGCGATAGATGACAGTAGAGATGAAGCCGGCCATCAGCTGCGGCAGAATTCCGCAGCGGATCTTCTGGAAAGTCGTGCAGCCGCTGGCGTCAAGTGACTCCAGGATGCCGGTATCCAGATCCTCGATGGCAGTGATGTACATCTTGGAGATCATGCCGATGGAGCAGATGGACTGCGTAACGACGCCGCAGAACGGGCCGGGGCCGGTAACCCGGATCCAGACCAGCGCCCAGACCAGGGAAGGAATCGTGCGGACCAGCAGGATCAGGGCGCGGAAGATGACTGCCAGCCACTTCGGCACGATATTGGTCGAGGCGAGAAAGCTGACCGGGATCGACAGGATGCCGCCGATGATCGTGCCGAGCACGGCAATCGCGATCGTCTGCAGCGTCAGGTAGAGGACGCCGTCATGAGACATGTCGAACAGCAGCGTACTGTCCGGATGAGTGATGCCGTAGATGGTGCCCCAGGCGATATCAGAGCCCTTGGCCGCAACGCCGGAGAAATTGATGCCGGCCTTGGACCAGATGACGAGGGCCAGGATGATGACGAATACGAGGATGCGGATCAGCAGGCTCTTCGGGCGGGCTTCATACATCTCCTCGATGGAAAGCTTCTTCTCAGACATGCTCAGTCCCCCTTCTAGCTCAGCTTCGAGCGCAGCCAGTCGCTGAAGAAGTCAATCGTGACGACCAGGACGAACAGGCTCAGGAGCACGATGCCGAGTCCGCTGTAGTCACGCCAGCCGACGCGCTCGGAGATCAGGATGCCGAGGCCGCCGGCACCGACATAGCCGAGGATCGAGGCGGCGCGGACATTCATCTCGAAGCAGTACAGGCAGTGCGAGAGATACGTCGGCAGGATCTGCGGCATGCATGCAGACCAGAAGGCCTGCAGCGAGGTGGCGCCGAAGGAGGTCAGGGCCTCGAACGGCTTCATGTCAATGGTCTCTATGGACTCATACAGCATCTTGGCAACGACGCCGATCGTGAACATCGTGATGGCGACGAATCCGGCAAAGGTCCCGAGGCTGAACATGAGCGCGCAGATATTCGCGATGATCAGCGTCGGCACGGAGCGGATGATGGCCAGGATGAAGCGGATGATCAGCAGCGTGGGCTTGTTGCGGTTGATATTGCTGGAGGCAAAGATCGCCAGCGGCAGCGCAATGAGGCAGCCGAGGATCGTGCCGAGCAGCGACATGCGGATCGTGTCGATCAGCGGGGAGATGACCTTCGGGAAGTAGCTGAACTTCGGCTGGAAGATCTGGCCGAGAATGACGCCGAGCTCGCGGCCTCTCTTGATGATCAGGCTGAAGTCGAATTCCGTCACCTGCAGCGAGACCCAGATCACGATCGCGAGGCAGATCAGGATCAGAGGCATGCGGCTGCGGGGACGGTCCACGGCATGGCCGTTGGCCAGGGCAATGTGCTCCGGATGGAAGATGCGGTCAAACAGGGCCGGCTTCTGCACCTGCACGGAGTTCTCAGACATGAGCAGGCACCGTTCCCTCTGCGGCCTTCGGATCCGTGGACTTCGGAACAGCCTTGCCGTTATAGACCTGATCAAGCACATCCTTGGTCACTCTGTCGGTCGGGCCGTCATAGACGATCTGTCCTGCCCGGATGCCGATGACTCTCGTCGCGTATTTCAGCGCCAGGTCGACATGGTGGATATTCAGCAGGATCGAGATGTTCATGTCCTTGTTGATGCGGCTGAAGTCGCTCATGACGACGTCCGCCATGATCGGGTCCAGCGAGGCAACCGGCTCATCGGCCAGGATGATCGAGGGATTCTGGTCCAGGGTGCGGGCCAAGGCAACGCGCTGCATCTGTCCGCCGGACAGCTCATCGCAGCGGCTGTAGGCCTTGTCGAGGATGTTCACCTTGTCGAGCGCCTCGAGCGCCTTCATCTTCTGGTCCCTGGAATAGTAGCCGAACAGCACCTTGTACCAGGGCATGTCAGGCACGTTGGAAGTCAGCACGTTATTGATCACGGTATCGCGGGTGATGAGGTTGAAGGACTGGAAGATCATGCCGATGTGGCGGCGGAACTTCCGCAGCTCCTTCCCCTTCAGCGTCATGACATCGACGCCGTCCACGATCAGCTGGCCGCCGGTGATGTCAATCATGCGGTTGATGGTGCGGATCAGCGTGGACTTGCCGGCGCCGGAAAGGCCGATGATGGCCACGAACTCGCCCTGGTCAATCTTCAGGCTGATATGCTGCAGTCCCTTGGTGCCGTTGGGATAAGTCTTCGATACATCCTTGAATTCAATCATTGGAATCTCCATTCATCGCCTTGCGCTTCAGGCGTATCTATCATAATGCATCCGCGGGAAGAAAACAGGACGGTCCTTCTGAAACTTCAGGAAGACCGCCCTGCATAAGCGTGTTTCTGTGAATCGATCAGTTGGATCCGCCGACCTGAGCAAGGCCTTCCTTGATGGACTCGTAATCAGAGGCGCTTGCCTTTACATAGCCGGTATGGGAATAGACCTTGAAGATCTCCTTGCCCTCGTCAGTGCCTGCGATCTCGATCATGGAATCCTGCAGTGCAGAGATGAAGTCCGGGTTGTCGATATCCGGGTTAGCCTTGGTAACGCAGACCGTGTCGTTGAAGATCTTGTCCGTGACGCCGATGACGTTCATCTCGTCAAAGATGGAAGCGGAGCGGCCGAATCCGGCAACGCCCTTGTCATCTGTCTCGGTGGTAGCGCGTGTCCATGCAGTCTCATAGTCCATGCGGCCGTCAGCGTAGCAGAGGACGATGTCCACGGACTCTGCGGCAGCCTCGGAGAATGCAGTCGGATAGTTGGTCTGGGTAACGTGCTCGAGATCGGAGATCTTCTTGCCGTCATAGTTCTGCATGAGCCAGAGCGTCGGGAAGATGTAGCCGGAAGAGGAAGTCGTGGAAGCGACTGCCCAGTTTGCGCTGTTCAGATCATCCCAGGTCAGCTTCTCGCCGGATGCGACCTTCGCTGCAAGCTCCTTGCCCTTTGCAGAAGGACCTGCATAGATGAGGCCGCGGTAATAGGTAACAGGAGTGCCGGAGACGCGGGTCGTCTTGTTGGCCTCGCCGTTCCAGGTAGCCGGATCGGTGGAGTCATTGGACAGGGCGTCACGCGTAGCGGTGAGAACGACTTCAGTCTCGTCAGAATACTGTGCGTAGGTTCCTGCAGGCAGCCATGCGATGTCAACGGATCCGGCTGCCAGTGCCTCACCGGTGACATTGTAATCGGAGCCGGCACCGACGGTGATGTCGATGTTTCCGATGGTGTAGCCGCGCTTTGCCATTGCGTCAATCAGGAGCTTCGGCAGATTCGTGGTCTGCTTCAGGATGGTCTCTGCATCTCTGGACGGAACAAACTGCATCTTGATCGTGTCGAAATTCTTGTTTGCGGCCGCTGCTGTCGAGGCAGCTGCGGAAGCAGTAGCAGCTGTGCCGGAACTGCATCCTGCCAGCATTGCGACTGTCAGCATGGAAACTGTAGCCTTCTTGAAATTCATTGCTTTCCTCCCGTGTATATCTTACACAGGATCATTATCTTTGATTTTTGAAAGCGGTTCAACCTGCAAGCTGTTACGAAAGCGCTATCTTTCGGTGCTTCTGAAGGATGATGTCAGAAAGTTACAGCGCAAATGAAAGAAATTGATATGTGCTTTCATGAATGCGGGTTACATCTATTTTGCGATCACGCCGTACTTCATCTTTGCGGAAAGGATGCGGTATACGCTCTCATCAATCCGCTCCTCCGTGAGCGTGCCGTTTCTGACAGCATCCAGTATGCCCTGATAGGCATCGGCAAGATCATGCGGAATGAGGATGATATCCGCGCCGGCGGAGATGGCTGTCACGGCTGCCTCGGCGGAGGAGTAGTAATTGGAGATCGCGGCCATGTCCATGGCATCGGTGATGATGATGCCCTGGTAGCCGAGCTCCCCTCTCAGCCGGTCCGTCAGCATGACCCTGCTCATGGATGCAGGCATGCCGTCATCCGAGGCATTCGGGGAAGTGATGTGGGCGGCCATGATGAAGTCCGTGCCGGCCTGGATGCCGCTCTCAAACGGGAGCATCTCGCACTGCTCCATCTCGGCCCAGGTCCGCGCGGTGGCCGCATAGCCGCTGTGCGTATCCGTCGAGGTATCGCCGTGTCCCGGGAAATGCTTGAGGCAGGTCATCATGCCGGCGTCGTGAAAGCCGGTGACAGCCGCATTGACCATGTTCGCGGCGACGCCGGGATCGCTGGAGAAGGCCCGGTTCCCGATGACCGGATTATCCGGATTGGTATTCACGTCCGCATCCGGCGCGAAGTCGACGTTGAATCCGTACTGCTTCAGATAGGTGCCGATCTCGCTGCCGACGGCGTAGCCGTCATTCCAGTCATTGCTCGCGCCGACCTTCTGCATTGACAGGATATGCGGGACATCGAAATTCGGGTTGTTGCCGATGCGGGCGACCGTGCCGCCTTCCTCATCCACGGCGAGAAACAGCGGGATCCCCTTCTGCGCCTTCCAGGATGCCATGAAGGCATTCAGCTGATCCGGATCGATGATGTTCTTGCTGAACAGGCAGACGCCGCCGACCGGGTATTTCTCCAGCTGCCCCGGCACATCATCGGTGACCGCGGTCATGCCATGCTCGTCATCGACATTCAGCGCCTGCGAGGAGGTCGGCTCAAACAGGGATTCCGGCCGGACGATGAACAGCTGCCCTACCTTCTCCTCGAGCGTAAGCCCGTCCATCAGGACCCTGACCGGATCCGGCGTCGGCGTCGGAACGGGCGCAGCCGAGGCGGCTGCCGCTGCGGAGGAAGCTGCTGCAGAGGAGCCTTCCGAGGCACAGCCGGTCACGATCAGAAAAGGAACTGCGGCCAATGCCGCAAGCTTGCATGTTCTCATGATTTCCTCCCTCTGCGTGCATCCGCATGCAGGAAAAAGACGCTCCCATTCTACCACGATTGCCCGCAGCGGGAATTGAAGCGCGGACCCTGCGGGTGATAGAATAAGAATGCAAAATGAACAAGTTCATAAAAAGGGGGAATGAGAATGCCGAAGAGGATTGATCATCTTCATGAGGATATCCTGGCTGCGTCCAGGGAGATCCTTCTGAAGTCCGGCTATGAATCGCTGACGATGAGAGCTGTGGCCGGCCGCTGCCGGATCGCGGTCGGGACGCTGTACAACTACTATTCCTCCAAGGATCAGCTGGCTGCCAGCGTCATGCTGGCAGACTGGCAGGCAATCATGGCGGATACCGCTGACCGCTGCCGGGATGCGGAAACCCTGCAGCAGGGACTTGAGATCCTGCACGATGGCGTCCGCAGATTCTCTGATCTCTACGAGGAGGTCTGGCGCTGCTACAGAGACTTCAAGGGAAGCAGAATCGAGATCGCGGCCCGGCATACGCTGCTGGTGAGCCAGATGGCAGAATGCCTGTCGCCGCTGATTGCCCGCACGGTGAGGAATGCGCCGGAGGACCTGGACCTGTTTCTGGCGGAGAATGTGCTGCGGTGCGGCAGCGGCGGCGCCGTGTCCTTTGAATCCTTCCTGAAGATCGTCGATGCCCTGATCAGGGCAGAAGAGGAAGCGAGAAGGGAGAGAGAATCATGACGGAGTGGAACATGCCGCAGCAGCTGGAGCAGCTGGCAGCAGCGCTCGGCAGGGGCATGGAGATGCGCCCGCGCGATGTCTCCGGCTATGCGTCCATGCGCTGGCCGCGGCTCATCCCGATGATGCGGTTCAGCGTGCATGCATGGTCGGCAGAGGGATACGGGAATGTGTTCGCGATGAGCACGGATGCCATGCACGGTATGATGCGGCTCGGCACGCTGGTCTGCACGCCGAATGAGCGCAGCGGGCTGCCGGTCCTGCTGATTGACATGATGTCCATGCGGCAGAAGCAGGCGGCCTTCGTGGAATACTATGACTGCAATGAGAGCCCATCGCCGCAGCCGGAGCTGCAGGCGGCGCATGATCGCTATGCGTCGATCCCGGACTATGCGGAGAAGCCGGCCTGGTATATCCGGGAGCGGGCGCCGTATTCCCTGATCAAGGGCGGCAGCAGCGCTGCCGATCTGCAGAAGATGCTGGCGGCTGAGGCAGATGCGTATGCATGCAGGTGCCTGCAGGAGAAGGCGCCGATATCGGCGGCGGATCGGCAGGGGCTGAAGAAATTCACGGATCGCATGGTCCGCGAGGGGAATCCTTCCTCCGCGGTCCTGGCGCGCGTACTTGGAAAGAGAGAGGCGGAGCGGTTCTTCCGGATGATGGTGATGCCGGCGGAATATCAGCCCGCAGAGGAGGAGAGAGGATGAAGGTAGTACTGGCAGGTGCCTGCGGGCATCTCGGCATGGAGATCTACAGATCATTATTAAAGGCAGGGCATGAGGTGATCGCAGCGGATCTGATCGAGCGCGATCCCGAAACAGAGGGGAAGCACACTTTCGTGAAGCTCGATGTGACAAAGCCCGAGTCGCTGCAGGGGCTGTGCGGCGGAGCGGATCTTGTCATCAGCACGGTCGGCCTGACGACCGCGTCGAAGAGCCTGACCAACATGCAGATCGACTATCAGGGCAACCTGAATCTGCTTCATGAGGCAGAGCGGGCCGGCGTGAAGGGCTTCATCTATATCTCCGTGCTGAAGGCAGACCAGGCGCCGAAGGTGCCGATGCTGGAGTCAAAGCACCGGATGGAGGAGGCCCTGAAGCAGAGCGGGATGCCATATCTGATCTATCGGCCGACGGGCTACTTCTATGACATCGTGAAGGTGTTCCGGCCGATGATCGAGAAGGGATCCGTGACACTGCTCGGCAATGCGCCGATCAGCGCGAACGTGATCGATACGCCGGACTTCGCGGACTATATCGTCGCGCATCTGGATGACCGCGGAAAGACGGTCTCGATCGGCGGGAAGGAGACCTATACCTATGAGGAGATCGCCCGCATGTGCTTTGCGGCAGCGGGCAAGCCGGCTGTGATCAAGCATGCGCCGGCCTGGCTGTTTGACGTGCTGGCCTGGTTCAGCCATGTCAGCGGCAACGGCCGCGAGGCTGTCATCCGCTTCAGCAAGTTCACGCTGAGCCAGCAGATGGTCGGCGACGTGAAGGCCGGCGGGCATTCCTTCGCGGAGTATATCCGCGAGAGCTTTGCGGCAGCGGAGGCGCATTGATCATGGGGTGGCTGTATCTGAGCGTCTTCTATGCACTGTCGCTGGCGGCCTGCTCCGTGGGCTTCAAGAAGTACGTCTATTTTCTGTCCGTGGGCTACGGCTTTGCGATTGCGGCCATCGGCTTTGGCATCATGGCAGTGACGAGTTCCACGATGCACCTGGTAAATTACCTGCAGTGCCTGCTGCTCATGCTGTACGGCGCCAGGCTCTCCGGCTTCCTGATCTACCGGGAGCGCAAGGCAGCAGCCTATCGGAAGACGCTGGCGGAGGCGACCTCGGATGAGGACCGCATGTCCGTCTGGATCAAGGCGGCGATCTGGGTATCCGTCGCGGCGCTCTATGTAGGCCAGGCCAGCCCGGTCTTCTTCCGGATCTATAACGGCCGGCCGGATACGCCGCTGGCCTGGGCCGGCGTGCTGATCAGCGCGGCTGCGCTCTGGCTGGAGTCCGAGGCTGACCGCGAGAAGTCTGCGCAGAAGAGAACGCGGCCGGACATGGTCGCGATGCAGGGCCTGTACCGCCTGGTGCGCTGCCCGAACTATCTCGGCGAGATCCTGTTCTGGACCGGCGTGCTGGTCGGCGGCCTGGATATTCTGCAGGGCACCGGCCAGTGGCTGATGTCCGTGCTGTCCTGGATCGCGATTACCGCCATCATGTTCGGCGGCGCCAGGCGGCTGGAGAAGCGGCAGGAGGGCAGATACGGCGCGAAGGAGGAATACCGCAGGTATGCCGATCATACGCCGATCCTGATTCCCTGGGTGCCGCTGTATCACCTGATTCCGATCCAGAGGAAGGATTCATGAGCAGGGAAGAGGTGCCGCAGGGATTCACGCTGGGCATGGCAGGCATGGATGCGGTGCCGGTTGTCTTCTTCGCGGCAGGCTCGGCAGTGCTGTCCGCCCGGCTTGAGACCGGATCCCTGTTTATGCTGGGCGCGGCGATCTGCACGGCTGCCGGCACGATGAAGGTGCTCTGGAAGGTGCTGATTGCCTGCCGGAATCGGAATATCATCGGGCTGAGCCGGCAGCTGCGCGTGCTGATGCCGGCTGGATTTGCCCTGATGGCAGGCAGCCTGATCGCAGGGAAAAAGCTGCCCGCGCTGCTGGCGGGGATGATGCGCATGCCGTCGCTGGCCTGCTTCCTGGCCGGGGCTGCATGCCTGGTCTTCATGATGCGGCTGGCCCGCACGGAGGACAGCGCGGACGCAGGGGCGAACTGGAAGGAGCAGGCAGTCAACTGCCTGGCTCAGGGAGCGATCCTGGCCGGGGTTCTTCTGATGCATGCCGGCGCATAATCTGTGATTGTGCACACAAAGTTGCTATATAATAGTGAATGCGAAGGAGAATGACAATATGAGCAAACCGGTAGTACTGGTAGTAATGGATGGCGTCGGCTGGACCGACAAGGACAACGGCAATGCCGTGCTGCATGCCTACAAGCCTCAGATCGATGAACTGATGACGAAGTGGCCGCACACGACAATCAAGGCGTCTGGAACTGCAGTAGGACTGCCTTCCGATTCTGATATGGGCAACTCCGAGGTCGGGCATAATGCGCTCGGCTGCGGGCAGATCTATTCTCAGGGCGCAAAGCTTGTCAATGAGTCTATCGAGACCGGCAAGATCTTCGAGTCAAAGACCTGGAAGGATGCTGTTGCGTTCCTGAAGGAGCACAGCGGAAAGATGAACTTCCTAGGCCTGCTGTCCGATGGCAATGTCCATTCCAACATCGCTCACCTGATCGCCATGGTCAGGGAGTGCAAGAAGGAAGGCGTCAGAGAGGTCTGCGTGCACGCGCTGCTTGACGGCCGCGATGTTCCGGAGACTTCCGCGCTTCAGTACGTGGATCAGCTGGAGGAAGTATTCAAGGAGCTCAATGATGACAGTTTCCATGCATGCATCGCCTCCGGCGGCGGACGCATGGTCATCACGATGGACCGCTATGAGGCTGACTGGTCCATGGTCGAGAAGGGCTGGAGAATTCATGTCCAGGGAGAGGGCAGACAGTTCGCTTCCGCCCGCGAGGCCATCGAGACGTACCGTAAGGAAGGCAATTTCACCGATCAGTTCCTGCCGGGATTCGTCATCGCGAAGGATGGCAAGCCGGTCGGCCCGATCAATGACGGCGATGCCGTGATCCTCTATAACTTCAGGGGTGACCGTGCCGTCGAGATCTCCAAGGCATTTGACTACAGGGACTTCAAGGCGTTTGACCGCCAGAAGTATCCGAATGTGTACTATGCAGGCATGCTGCAGTATGATGGCGACCTGAAGCTCCCGGAGCACTTCCTGGTAGAGCCGCCGCACATCGAGCACACGATGTCCGAGTTCCTGGTCAAGAAGGGCGTGCACAGCTATGCATGCTCCGAGACCCAGAAGTTCGGCCACGTGACATACTTCTGGAACGGCAACCGCTCCGAGAAGTTCTCGGATGAGCTGGAGACCTGGGAGGAGATCCCGTCTGACATCATCCCGTTCGAGCGCAAGCCGTGGATGAAGGCTGCCGAGATCACGGATCACATGGTTGATGCCATCGAGTCCGGCAAGTATCAGTTCCTGCGCTGCAACTATCCGAATGGCGACATGGTCGGCCATACCGGCAACTATGAGGCCACGATGATCGGCGTCGAGAGCGTTGACCTGATGCTGAGAAGAGTCATGGATGCCTGCAGAAAGGCAGACTGCACGCTGATCGTCACCGCGGATCACGGCAACTCCGATGAGATGTACGACAAGGGAACCAATCCGGACGGAACGAGAAAGGCCAAGACCTCTCATTCCCTGGCCAAGGTGCCGTTTGCGATCTACAACGGGCCGGAAGGCACTGAGATGAAGGCAGAGGGAGACTTCGGCCTTGCCAATGTCGCTGCCACGGTTGTCGAGCTGCTCGGCTTCGAGAAGCCTGAGGAGTGGCTGGAAGCCATCATCAAGTAAGGAAGCAGAAGGGATATTCTATGAAGCAGAAGGATATCCCTTTTATTTCGCGCCCTTCTGCTGGACATCTGCTGACAGGGGCATGCTATGGTAAATCCAGTTCAAGCTGAAGGAGAATCTGATTATGAATAACGGATCCGCAAAAGAGAATCTGCATCAGGTCTTCATCGAGAAAACCGCATCCATTCAGGAGGCCGGCTGGAAGCCGGGCATGGCCTGGTGGCAGGAGATCCTTGTCTTCATTGCCCTGTTCTTCGCTGCAGTCACGCTGCAGTCCATCTGCGGCGTAATGCTGGTCAGGGCGTTCAAGATCAAGGACGCCAACGGCCAGATGCTGTGCGATCTGTTTTCGACAGCGATCCCGATGGCATTCTTCATTCTCTATGCAATGATTGTCCAGAAGCGCCCGCTCTCCAGTCTCGGCTTTGCCGTGAAAGGCGTCAATGTGAAGCGTGAGTACCTGATCGGCCTTGCCATCGGTGCCGGCCTCATGGCCATTGCCGTGATCGCGCAGGTCCTGGTCGGCGTAACCTCCTTTACCGGCGTTGCACTCTCGGCCCTGCCGATGGTGCTTCTGTTTATCCTTGGCTTCATGATCCAGAGCATGCAGGAGGAGCTCATCTGCCGCGGCTATCTGATGGTATCTGTTGCCCGCCGCAGCCCGGTCTGGGCAGGCATCCTGATCAATGCCGGCCTGTTCGGGGCATTGCATCTGGCGAATCCCGGCGTTACCGCAATCTCCACCATCAACACCATGCTGTTCGGTGTCTTTGCGAGCATCTGCTTCCTGCGCCGCGACAGCATCTGGATGGCAGGCGCGATTCACGCCAGCTGGAACTTTGCCCAGAGCAATTTCTTTCAGCAGCGCACCAGCGGAAATAACGTTTTTCCCTCTCTGCTGACCATGAAGCTCTCGACGGCAGATAACATCCTGAGCGGCGGCAACTACGGCGTTGAGGGCAGCATCTTCACGACCCTGGTATATCTGATCGGCATCATCATCATGCTGGTTATCCCAGCTGTCCGCCGGGATATGACCATCGAGATTGTCAGTCCTTCCGAGCCGGCGGCACCGGCAGCAGCGCAGCAATGAACACGATCAGCTGCCTGGTCAGACAGGGCATCTTGAGATTTCCGGAATAGGAAGAGAGAAAAATTGGCGAAGCAGCCGCTTATCAATGACTGCTTCGCCAATTGACTGAAGAGACGGAATGATGCGGGCAGAGCCTGGGATCAGATCAGCTCTGTCATGTATGCGGGAATGTAGTACACATCCCCATCGCTGCTCAGATCCCTGGCATAGATAACGAAGCGGTCTTTCATCCTGATCTGATATTTCTTCCTGAAATTGTCAAACGAAGCATGTCTTCTGTAAGAAGAGGATTTTACCTCAATTGGGCAGATCTTTCGATTTCTTACCGTAAGAAAGTCAATTTCATATTTTTTCTCGGTCTCAGAGCTGTCCGCCTGATACAGAAACTCATGGAAATACAGGTTATGGCCGGAGCTGCACAGCATCTGAGCCACCGCATTTTCCATGACCATTCCGAAGTCATCCTTCAGAATGGAGCGGTATATATCATTCCTGGGCTTTTCATCATACTGGATCATTGCTGTAATCAGCAGACCGGTATCACAAAGATATAGCTTGAAATTGCTCTTGTCTGCAAATGCTTCCAGGTCAATCATCGGATTTGCTACATTGATGCATGCGTTTCCTATCATGGAATCTGAGATGAAGCTGACAGAATCAACATAATTGATGGAGCGGGCATTCTTATTGATCAGTGACATCTTGAAATGAGAGTTATGGTTATATAGCTGCTCGGGAATCGTGCGATAGATAATGGATGACTTTCATGAAGTAATATCCTATATGTTGGACGATGATGTAAAACCGAAACAGGAAAACATCATCAGTGAGGATATTCAATAAAGAGCGAAAGAGGCTGAATGATCTGCCTCTCCCGCATTCCTTGCTATTCCTGCTTCAAAATCTTCCGGATTCCTTCCAGCAGCTCCTCCCTTGTCTCATAGGGATGGATTGCGTAGTAGGGATCTCCCGTCAGCATGGCTGACAGCTCGGCGGCACTGCGCCGATAGAAGAGGTGGCAAGGCTTGCCGTACTTCTCGGCATAGGCCAGCTCATACCCGACGCCAAGCGAGGGAACCGTGCACTCGGCAATCAGCAGATCGCATTCCCGCAGCCAGGCAGTATCCTGGTCATAGATGAGCTGATCCCTTGATCTGCCCTGCTCCAGAGCAGACCGGGAGAGATCTCCTACATGCTCGGTAAGGACCGTATCCGTCTCCTTGATGCAGGCAATGGCATCATGATACAGCTGCGCATCTGCCCTGCCGCCCCGGATGGAGCCGGCGAAATAGATTTTCCGATTCATATCAACAGCCTCCGCTTCCGATTATAATAGGAAGCGGCAGCCGGGGCAATCCGGCGGAGGTATGCATATGGATCTGAAGGAGAAGCAGCTGTCTGCGGACTACAGGTTCCGCGGGCACATCATTAACGTAAGAGTGGATGAGGCAAGGATGCCGGATGGGCAGATTGTATCGAGAGAGGTCGTGGAGCACCCGGGCGGCGTCGGCATTGCGCTGGAGGATGAGGAGGGAAAGTTCTTCCTGGTCACGCAGTGGCGCTATGCCCAGGAGCAGGTGACGATTGAGTTCCCGGCCGGCAAGCGCGAGAAGGGCGAGGATGATCTGCTCACGGCAAGGCGTGAGATCATTGAGGAGACCGGATATGAGGGCGAGGACTTCGTCTATCTCGGCTCGATGATCCCGACCGGCGCCTATGATTCCGAGCAGATCGGCATGTACTATGCGCGCCAGGGCAGATATGTCGGCCAGCATCTGGATCCCGATGAGTTCATGAGCCTCTCGAAGATGACGCTCGAGGAGATCACGGACCGCATCGTGAGCGGCGAGATCATGGATGGCAAGACCATTGCCATGACCTTCCTGGTAAGGGAAATGAAGGAGAGGAAGAAGCGCGATGAAGCACGTTGAGATCAGGGATCTTCTGAAGTACCGGTTTCCGGAGAATCTGCAGTACAGCCCGGATGGAGCGCTGCTTGCCTTCCAGACCGCCCAGGCGGACGAGGAGAAGAACGTCTATCACCGGCAGGTCTGGCTCGCAGAGAGCGGCAGGGCCAGAGCGGTAACGGCAGGCATCGATGCGTCGCTTGCATGCTGGAATGGAGACCGGCAGATGATCCTGTCCAGGCATCAGGAATCAGACGAGCCGGGCACGACGCATCTGTATCTGATGAATACGGATGGCGGCGAGGCAATGCCATGGATCGTGCTCCCGTTCGCGATGACTTCCTTCCGGAAGCTGCGCGATCATGTCTATGCGGCAGCCGGAATGATCCGCTCGGAGGATCCGGATGCGTATCTGGATGATGCGGAGACGAGAAAGAAGAAGGCAGAGCAGCGGAAGAAGGATGCCGATTATCAGGTGATTGACGAGGTTCCCTACTGGAGCAACGGCAGCGGCTTCGTCAGCGGCACGAGATCTGCGCTGTTCCTGGTAGAGGTGGAGACATCCGGAGAGCTGAAGGTCAGGCGGCTGACGGCACCGGCATTTCAGCTTGAGGAGATGACCGCGGAAGGCACGGATATCTATTATGCAGGCATTGCCTGGAGCGGAAAGCTCTCCCTGGATGCGAAGGTCTATGTCTATCATGAGAAGAGCCGCCGCACAGAGACGCTGTTCGGCAGAGGCGGATACTCGATCGGCAATCTCTCGGTGCGCGGCGGCAGGCTGTACTGCCAGGCAACGGACCGGAAGCGGTACGGCGTGAATGAGACCGGCTGCCTCTATGAGATCGCAGATCGGCAGCTGAAGCTGGTCCGGGACCCGATGCGGCAGCTGATGTCCGCGGCAGCCGGTGACACGATGCTCGGCGGCGGAAAGCAGTCCGCTGCGGTCGGCAGGGACTGGTATACGCTGGCGACAGAGGAGGATCATGTCGAGATCTGGCACTTTGACGCAGCCTTCGAGAAGAAGGTGCTGTTCCGCCAGCCGGGCGCGGTGTGGTTCATGGATGCATGTTCCTCCGGGATTGCCTTTGCCTATGAGGCACCCGGAGCGCTGACGGAGATCTACGAGATGGATCTCAGCGGCAGGAAGGTGCGCCGCATCACGGATCTGAATGCGGATGCGCTGAAGGATACCTATGTGGCAGCGCCGCAGCGCGTGGACTATGTCTCGCATGATCTGAAGCTCCATGGCTGGGCGCTGCTGCCGGAAGGCTTCAGCCCGAAGCGGAAATATCCGGCTGTGCTGGATATTCACGGCGGCCCGCGAGCGGTCTATACCGAGGCATTCTTTCATGAGATGCAGGTCTGGGCAGGCAGGGGCTATGTCGTGCTCTTCGCGAATATTGCCGGCAGCGACGGCCGCGGCGATGAGTTCGCGGATATCCGCGATCAGTATGGATTCATCGACTTCGACAATCTGATGGACTTCACGGACGCTGTCTTGCAGAAGTATCCGAATATCGACCGCAGAAGGCTCTGCGAGACCGGCGGCTCCTATGGCGGCTTCATGACGAACTGGATCATCACGCATACAGATCGCTTCTGCGCGGCAGTCAGCCAGCGCTCGATCTCCAACTGGGTATCCATGACCTTCCTGAGCGACATCGGCCCGTATTTCGGGCCGGATCAGTGCGGCGCAAAGGGATTGTTCGGGGTGCAGGATACAGAGAGGCTCTGGGCGCATTCGCCGCTGAAGTACGCGGATCAGGCAAGGACGCCGACGCTCTTCATCCACAGCGATGAGGACTACCGGTGCCCGCTGCCGGAGGGCATGCAGATGATGCAGGCACTGGCAATGCAGGATGTCGAGACCAGGATGGTCATCTTCCATGGCGAGAATCATGAGCTCTCCCGCAGCGGCAGGCCGCAGCATCGCATCCGTCGGCTCAAGGAGATCACCGGCTGGTTCGATTCTCATACAAAAAGATAATTGATTCCTTATATACAGGGCATTCTGCATTCAGTTCAGCAGGGTGCCCATACTTTTTTCATTTCTCATACTTTGGGATGATTTAATCGGAATTCGACTCTGCTACGATAATACAGCCGAGGCATGCAGGGCCTCGGGAGAAATGCAGGGGACAGAAATGACAGACTTGAGATGGAGGATCTTCGCCGTCGGCATCGGCATATTCCTGGTGCTGACAGCAGCCGTCATGGAGCAGACATCAGCAGAGGAGATCGCTGCACATTCGCAGAATCATCATGAGGCAGTCGAGCAGAGAGCCGATTCGGTCAATCCGGGCCAGACCGCAGCGGGCATGATTTCTGCAGACTGGGTCTGTGCCGTGATTCTCGGAGAGGCGGCAGTCGTTGCTTCCGGGGCATGGATCGTGACGCATGCGCCGGGAAACGGCAGATAGCGCAGCAGGAGCAGGAACTCGAGAGGAGCTCCTGCTTTTTTTCGGAAGATGATTGCATGCATGTTCGAAAGGATCTGAAGTTCGACAGACCGGGATTGAATGTGTATACTGAATACCGGAATGAAGGGGCATTCCCGTCAGTAGCGGCTACCTGACGTAAACTAAAATAAGGAGATGAAATAAAATGAATTCCAAGACATTCGCGAAAGTCGCGATGATTGCGGCAGTCTATACTGCCGTTTCCCTTGCCCTTGCACCGATATCCTTCAGCAGCATCCAGGTTCGGATCGCAGAGGCGCTGACCCTGATACCGCTGCTCTACAAGCCGGGAATCCTGGGCGTAACCCTGGGCTGCTTCCTCACCAATCTGATCGGAGCGATGACAGGCATGAACCCCACCGGATTTCTGGACGCATTGATCGGGACGCTTGCAACCTTCCTGGCTGCGGAGTGCACCTACCGCCTGAAAGACAGGCTCGTGCACGGCATTCCGCTCTGGAGCATCCTGATGCCGGTTGCCTTCAACTTCGTGTTCGTGGGCGCCGAGCTCGGCGTGCTGCTGTTCCCGGGAAATGTTCTGGCAGGCTCTCTGATCAGCGGCGCTGAGGTCGCAGTCGGCGAAGCCATCTCCGTGATTCTCGGCTGGTTCCTCATCAAGGCCCTGAAGCGGACAAAGATATTCGAGGACTGAATCAGAGGCATCTCTGAAGGAGGCATCTCATGAAGCGAATCATGACGGTTCTGCTGATCATCATGCTCGGCGTGCTGGGGCTGGCCCTTTACAGCTTCCTCACTTCTTCCGGGCAGAAAAGCGCTGCAGATGCGCCTTCGGAAACAGCGGCTGCCACGACTGCAGAGGCTGCTGCCTCAGCTGCGGCAAGCGCAGCTCCGGCTGCGACTCCGACAGCGACACCGACGCCTTCCTATGACTTCACCGGCGACGACAGCCTGCTGATTCTTGCCAACAAGTCGCATAAGCTGCCGGATGGCTATGTGCCTTCCGACCTGACCTGGGTCATGGACTGCAGCAGCGGTGCCTGCTACATGCGTGCGCCTGCCGCGGAGGCAGCCCAGAAGATGGTGGCAGCCGCGCAGGCAGATGGCGTGTATCTGACCATGCTTTCAGCGTATCGCTCAGAAGCGTATCAGAGCCAGCTGTACAATGGCTATGTCAGTCAATACGGAACGGAGCGGGCTGACCGCATCAGCTCCCGCCCCGGCTACTCCGATCATCAGACCGGACTGGCTGCTGACTTTGGCTCCAGCACCGATTCCAGCACGAATCTGAATGCCCCGGCGTATGCCGCGACAGTCGAGGGACAGTGGCTGTACGCGCATGCGCATGAATATGGATTCATTGAGCGGTATCCGGACGGCAAGACCGACTATACCGGCTATTCCTATGAATCCTGGCATTTCCGCTATATCGGCGTGGACTATGCTACGCAGATGTATAATACGGATCCCAACGAGAGCTTTGAGGAATACTTCAATGTGAGCGGCGGGACAGAATATGCCGGATAGAAGCTGAAGGCGGCCCTGGAAGAGAACTTCCAGGGCCGTCTTTCGCTTCTTCAGGATGGCGATCGGGCCGGGCAGGAATCCTCATGGCTTCCTGCCGCCTTGCTCAGTGCGCTCCGAGCAGCGCTTCCTTCTGGTGGATCAGCTGCGTCAGCAGTCGGCAGCACGGAGCAGAGAGGCCTGCTGCCTCTGCCTTGCGGGCAGCGGCGCCATTGATATAGTCAATCTCCGTCAGGCGGTGATTCAGCACGAGATCCTGATACATGGAGGGATAATGAAGCCCGATTGTCTCTATCGGGAAGGCGGATGCGATATGCGCATACACTTCCTGCGGATCAAGATGAACATCTTCTGTCTCTGCGGCAGCCGCGAACTCATGGATGATATCCATCATCGTGTCCTGGATGCCGGGTGTCGTGGAGAGGTCATGAATATTGCATTCCAGCAGGCTGCACAGCGGATTCAGCGTGCCGTTGACGCAGGCCTTCCGCCAGATGGACCATCTGACATTCCCGGAATAGACAGCGTTCAGCCCGGCCTCGGAGAAGACCCGCACGATCTCATGGGCAGCATCTGCGCCCTCAGGCCTCAGATTCTGGATCTCCACCTTTCCGTTGCCGCCGAGCTTCAGCTTTCCGGGCCCGCTCATGCCGGCAGTCCACATGGTCACGCCGAGCAGGATCCGCTCCATGGGCACATAGCGCGAGAGCACCTCCTCATGGCCGAGCCCGTTCAGCAGGCACAGAACCATGGTGTCCTGATGCAGGACAGGGGAGAGCGCTTGAAACATGGCATCCAGCTGCGGTGCCTTTGTCAGCGCGATGACAAGATCTGCCTGCAGGCTCCGGTCCTTCAGCTCCTGCGGAGCATAGACAGGAATGCGGGCGGAGACATGCGCGCCATTGAGCTCTGCCTGGAGCCCCTCCGCGCGAATGGCATCGATATTCGCCTGCCACTGGTCAATCAGGAATACCTCATTTCCGGCCTGATGGAGATAGAGCGCAAACCTTCCGCCCATTCCCCCGGCCCCTGCAACGGCAATTCTCATTTCTTCAGTACCTTCTTTCCGGATCGTTCATTCTCTATCCTCTCACGATTCAGGCGGAATGCGGAGAAAAACTGCAGCGCTTTCCCGCGGCGCGGCTGACAGTGATCATATGGGAAACGGCCTGTCCGTGGTATAATTTTGGTCATGAGCACAGGAAAATTCATTACATTTGAAGGGCCGGACGGCAGCGGCAAGACCACGGTCAGCACGGCTGTCGCCGCCAGGCTTGAGCAGGAGGGATATCAGATCCTGCTGACGAGAGAGCCGGGCGGATCCCGCATCGCGGAGAAGATCCGCGATATTATCCTTGATCCGCAGAATACCGACATGGATGTCCGCACGGAGGCTTTGCTGTATGCCGCCAGCCGCCGCCAGCATCTGGTCGAGAAGGTCCTGCCGGCACTTGCGGCAGGCATCACCGTCATCAGCGACCGCTTCATCGACAGCTCGCTGGCCTATCAGGGCTGCGGCCGCCATATCGGCATCGATGAGGTCTATGCGATCAATCAGTTTGCCATTGAGGGCCATATGCCTGACCGGACAGTCTTTCTGTCGGTCCCGGCCGAGACCGGCCTGAAGCGGATCCGGAAGGGAAGATCCTATCTTGATCGGCTGGATCAGGAAAAGCTCTCCTTTCATCAGGATGTATGGAATGGATACCAGCAGGTCATCGAGCGCTATCGGGACCGCATGATCCTGATTGATGCGGATCGAGCGCTCGAGGATGTGGAGCAGGACGCCTGGCTGGCAGTGAAGGGCATCATCGATGGCACGCGCTGAAGAGCAGAGCGCAGCTGATCTGAAGAAGCAGAGGCAGCTGGCGGAAGAGGCTGAGGCAGAAGACGCGGCCAGAAAGGCCCGCAGAGAGGAGCGCATTCTCTGCAGAAGGCTGCTGGAGGAACATGAGCCGGTGCCGTTTCATGCCCTGGATCATGCCCTGCGCCAGCATGAGATTTCGCATGCGTATCTCTTTGCCGGCCCGGCCGGAACGCTGAAGAAGGAGATGGCAGTGCTGCTTGCGCAGTCTCTCTTCTGCGAATCGGAAGGCCTGATCGAGGAAGCGAAGCCTTCCGGCAGGGAGGCAGGCATCTGCCTGCGCACGGCAGAGAATATCTATCCGGACTTCATCCTGGCGGATGGAGAGAGCGGATCCATCGGCAAGGAAGAGGTAGATGCACTGCAGGTGCAGTTCACGAATACTGCCGTGGAGGCGTCCGGACGGAAGGTATATCTCCTGAATCATGCGGAAGGCATGTCCATCTCGGCCATGAACAGCCTGCTCAAGTTCCTGGAGGAGCCGACGGATCATGTCTATGCCATCCTGACGGTGGACAATCTTGAGCGCATCCTGCCGACCATCATCTCCCGCTGCGTGCAGTTGCCGTTTCAGCCGCTGCCGGATCAGGTATATGCATCGCTGGCAGCGCAGGAAGGGCTGGATGAGGAAGACCTGTTCTTCCTGTCGAGAATCGCGAGAAGGACTTCCGGCTTCGGGGATGCCGCTGCCGGGGAGTCCTACCAGACTGCCAAGCAGATGCTGAAGCAGTTCATCGGTGCAGATGGGGATCCGAGGCAGTTCCTGCCGGACTATGATCTCCGCTGGCGCGTCAAGGACAAGGATGACAATGCCGGCGCCAAGGACAGGAATCTCGAGACGCTGCTGTATTTCTTCGGCATGCTGGCGGGGTATTACCGCGATATTGTGCGCTGTGACGATTGCGGACCGGCATGGTATCATGAGAGAGTGTCAAGCGCACAGAAGCAGAGACTGGATTATGGCAAGCGCCTGCGCATTGCCATTGAGGCAAGGGATCGGTGCAATCGCACCAACGACCTGAACCTGGTCCTGGATCAGGCCGTATACAGAATGGAGGACATTTCGAGAAATGAGTGAATATCAGAAGAAGTATGCAGAGGAAGAGGATCAGGAAAATACTGCCTATCCTTATGTAGTATCAGTGAAGTTCCGCAATGCCGGCAGGGCATATTCCTTCGGGACAGAGGATCCCGGCATCAAGATGGGAGCCTGGGTGGTTGTGGAGACCAGCCAGGGCATGGAGCTCGGTGAATGCGAGACCGCTGCCGTCAGCACGGCAAGATATCCGGTGCCGATGGCACTGAAGCCGATCCTGCGGATAGCGGATGCACAGGACCGCGAGATCTATGAGGAGAATTTCGAGCTTGCAGACCAGGCCTATGCGACCTGCAGCCAGGAGATCAAGGATCTGAATCTGCAGATGCGCCTGCTCAGCGCGGACTATACGCTGGACCGCTCCAAGATCCTGTTCGTCTATCTGTCCGAGCAGCGGGTGGATTTCCGCGAGCTGCTGAAGCGGCTCGGATCGAAGCTGCACTGCCGCATTGAGCTGCGCCAGATCGGCGAGCGCGACAAGGCAAAGATGGTCGGCGGCATCGGCATGTGCGGCATGGAGTGCTGCTGCAGCAGGTTCAAGAACCGCTTTGACGTCATCTCCATCAGCATGGCCAAGAACCAGCTGCTGGCGCTGAATGTGGAGAAGCTCTCCGGGCAGTGCGGCAAGCTCATGTGCTGCCTGAAGTACGAGAACGAGAACTACAAGCAGCTGACGGAAGGCCTGCCCAAGATGGGCGCGCATGTCGAATATGAGGGATCGCTCTATAAGGTGACCTCCATGAACGTCATGACCAATGAGGCCAGGATCGAGAATGCCGAGACCGTGCAGAATATCACGATCGAGGATCTGCGCACCAAGTGCGAGGTCAAGAAGGGCGTGGCCATGCAGAAGCGCCAGCCCGGCCGCGGCGGCAAGCGCACCGTGATCAACAACATGAACCAGAACTCCGCCAAGGTGGAGGATAAGCTTCACGAGACGCTGCATCGCCAGGTGGCAAGCCGCGCCGAGGAAGTCAGCCCGCTTTCCTATGCCGGGCAGGCAGCCTTTGCCGGGCATACAGCTGCAGTGGGCGGCGATGTCAACGGCAGCAAGCCGGTCGGCAGCGGTCACGGCAGCAATGGCGGCAGCAGGGACCGCAGAGGCGGGCACGGCAATAAGAATGCCAAGCCTCAGCAGCAGCAGCCGCAGAAGAATGCCGGCCGCAGCGGCGGGCAGAATCAGAAGAACAGCGGCGGCAATAACAATCGCCGCAATAATCAGCCGAAGCATCTCACAGCCTCCAAGGACAATCCGAACATGACAGTCCGCAGCTTCAAGTCCAGCAAGACCAAGGCACAGGAGGCAGCTGCAGGCGGACAGAAGGATGCCGGGAAATGAATCGCCAGAAGAGCTTTGAGAACGAGAAGCCGACGCTGTTCCTGGTGCCGACGCCGATCGGGAATCTCAGCGAGATGACGCCGAGAGCGATTGAGGTGCTGAAGAGCGCAGATGTCATTGCCTGCGAGGATACCAGGACCTCAGGACAGCTGCTGGCGCACTTTGACATTCACAGCCGGCTGATCGCCTATCAGAACTTCAATGAGGATACCTCGGCAAGGGGTATCCTGAATCTGCTGAGCCAGGGCAAGAATGTGGCCCTGATCTCCGATGCGGGCTATCCGCTGATCAATGATCCCGGCCAGAGAGTCGTCTCGGATGCGGCGGCCATGGGCTTCAATGTCGTGCCGCTCTCCGGGTGCAATGCCATGCTGAACGGGCTTGTGGCAAGCGGCCTGGTCGTGCAGCCGTTCCTGTTCATCGGCTTCGTGCCGCCGGGAAATACCGACCGGCTCAAGAAGCTGCGGGAATACCGGAGCTATCCGATGACGCTGGTGCTGTACGAGGCGCCGCACCGGATCGAGAAGCTCATGAATGCATGTCTTGAGGTATTCGGCGACCGCAGGTGCTGCATCGCCCGCGAGCTGACCAAGGTCCATGAGGAATTCCTGCGGGGAACGATCTCCGAGCTGATTCCGGAGCTGGAAGGGCTCAAGGGAGAGATGGTCGTCATCATTGACGGCAATCACGAGGATTTCTCGAAGGACATCGCGAGCAGCGATCTCATGAGCATGGTGGAGAAATCCATTGCCATGGGCATGAGCACCTCGGATGCGATCAAGACCGTGGCGGAGGAGACCGGCGTTCCCAAGAACCGGATCTACAAGCTTGTTCATCAGTGCGAGAAGTGCTGAAGGGGAATAAAAGGAAATGCTGCTGCTCATGACGCCTGTCATTTCATATTATCTGCTGTATATCGTTGCGGCAATTCTTCCGGCCGCGTTCCTGATGCGCTATATCTATCAGCAGGACCGCTACGAGAAGGAGCCGAGCCCGCTGCTCTGGAAGCTGGTGCTGGGCGGCGTCCTGGCTGCCCTGGTCTCCATGGTGCTGGAATATGCCGTCATCGACTACCTGCTGCCGCTGCTGTCATTTCGCAGCGAGAGCACCTATATCATCGCGGAGGCAATTGCGGTCGGCCTGATCGAGGAAGGCTCCAAGTTCTTCTTCCTGAAGCGCGATACCTGGCACGACTATAACTTCAACTACCGCTATGACGGCGTGGTCTATGCGGTCTTCTGCTCGCTGGGCTTCGCAGCCTTCGAGAATGTGCAGTATGTCTTCAGCTACGGCCTTTCCGTGGCTGTATCAAGAGCGCTGCTCGCGGTGCCTGCGCATATGGGCTTTGCCGTCTTCATGGGGTCGTTCTACGGCCGGGCGAAGGTATGCGAGGCCAGAGGCATGGAAGGCGGCGTGACCGGGAATCTCGTGCTTGGCTATCTCGTCGCGGTTGCCCTGCATGCATTCTATGACGGCACGGCAATGATGCAGACCACGAATGCATTCCTGCTCTTTGCGGTCTTCGTGGCGCTGATGTACTATATTGTCTATCGCAAGGTAAAGTCGGAATCGCTGCATGATCAGCAGATTTACTGAGTGCGGCAGAGGGAGATCACGATGGGAAAAAAGCTGACAAAGACAGGCAAGCTGGTTGTCGGGATCGCTGCTGCCCTTGCTGTTGCAGGCATCGGCACCGCAGTATGGCACAGCCAGGCAGGGAAGAGCGCTGCTGCAGAGACAGCAGCCGCATCCACTTCGGCCTCGGCTTCCGCAGCCCTGCCGTCAGCCTCAGCTGACAGCACCTACGCAGAGCGCTCCGCAGTCAATCCGGATTATATCGGGGAGCTCTCCTTCGAGAGCGGCCTGGTGGATCAGAATATCGTCCAGTCCACAGATAACGAGAAGTACCTGAACCTCTCCTGGGATCTGCAGAGCAGCACGCACGGCGCTGCCTTCCTGGATTACCGCAACAGCCTGACGGATGAGAACCTGATTATCTACGGACACTTTGTCTATGCGGATGAGAGCCTGATGTTCGGCCCGCTGCACAAGCTCAAGGACCAGGCGAATTATGAAGCCAATCAGTATATCGATCTGAAGCTGGCGGATGAGACCAGGAAATACCAGGTCACGGATGTCTATTACTATACGATGGATTCCGAGGAGCTGATGTACTATTACATCGCATATGATGCGGACTACTTCAAGAGCTACATGGATGCAGTCCATGCCACGGAATTCTACTCTACCGGCATTGATCTCACCACATCCGATCATATTCTCACGCTGCAGACCTGCGTGAGGGATGAGGATAACCTGAGACTGATCGTGCTGGCAAAGCAGATCAGCTGACCGCATGCATGGCTGCCGATGAAGGCAGGCAGAATAAAAGAAGGAAGGCCTGTCCTGGGATCTGCCCAGGCACATGCAGCCTTCCTTTTTATGTGTCTTACTTTGCGCGCTTCTTGTCAGCGAGCTTCTGCAGCAGCGCGTCAAGGATCTCCTTGGCATGCTCCGGCGTGTTCTCGTTGATGATATGGCTGACCTTGTCATAGCCGAGCTTGCCGATGTAGGCAGTGCCGAAGGCACTGGATGCGATCAGGTGGCGGCGGCAGGATTCCTGGTTTGCTGTCAGGGTAGCGATGCACTTCTCATTGAAGATATGCAGGCCCGCAATGAGCAGGGCCAGGCTTTCCAGCAGGCTGTCCGCAATCAGCGGGAAGAAGGCATTCAGCTCAAATTCTCCGCGGGAGGCAGCCATCGTGATTGCCTCATCATTGGCAACGACACGCATGGCGACTTCCATGATCATCTCCGGCACGACCGGATTGATCTTGCCCGGCATGATGGAGCTTCCCTGCTGCAGTGCCTGCAGGTGAATCTCGCCGATGCCGCCGTGAGGCCCGCTGTTCATGAGGCGCAGGTCGCCGGCGATCTTCAGGAGGTTGACAGCCAGTGCCTTGAGCAGGCCGGATACCTCGACGAAGACGTCATTATTCTGCGTCGGATCCATCAGGTTCTCGGGCTCTTCCAGCTTCAGGCCGGTCAGCTCATTGAGCTTCTGCACTGCAAGGTCGCGGTATTCCTTCGTGGAGTTGTTGCCGAGGCCGACAGCAGTGCCGCCCAGGTTGATTTTGCTCAGGCGCTCTTCACTGACCTTCATGCGTCCGCGGTCGCGGTGAATTGCCTCGGCATAGGCGGTGAACTCATCACCCAGCGTGATCGGGACCGCATCCATCAGCTCTGTGCGGCCGAGCTTGCTGACCTTGGCGAATTCCGCTGCCTTTGCCCGCAGCGTATCTTCCAGCTGGCTGCATTCACTGCTGAGCCTGCGCAGGCGGATGATCGCGGCAATGCGGAGCGCCGTCGGGCAGTCATCATTGGTAGACTGGCCGCGGTTGACATCATCCAGCGGATGAACGACCTCATACTCGCCATGCTGCCTTCCCAGCTTCTCCAGCGCCAGATTCGCAATGACCTCATTGACGTTCATGTTCGTGGAGGTGCCGGCTCCGCCCTGGAAGGCGCTCAGGAAGAAGGCGCTGTCATGCTTGCCCTCGATCACCTCATCGCAGGCTGCGGCGACAGCCTCGTAGATGCCGTCCTCGCGCACGCCAAGCTGCTCATAGGCAAGCGCCGCAGCCTTCTTGACGACTGCCAGCGAGTGAATCAGCTGCAGATCTGTCCGCTTTCCGGGCAGATTAAAATTCTGCGCAGCCCGCATGGTGTTGATGCCGAAAAGGTCATCATCCTTCAGCTGCATGGTGCCGAGTGAATCCTGCTCAATTCTCATGTCTGCTACTTTCCCCTCAAGAAAACATTCTTTGATCCGCGCTCATAGACGGCATCATGCCGTTCAGGACGCTGCATTCGATATCATTGATGTACAGACCGTCCGCCTCTGAAGCGGATTCTTGACTGACCAGGCTCTATTCTAGCACAACCGCATTCCGCTTCCTATCTGTCTCTTGCCTGCCCGGTGGTCTATACTGTCAGCAGCAGGAGGCATATCCATGGAGAAGGAAGAGATCTTTGAGCAGGTGGAGCGGCGTCGAAAGGATCTGATCGAGGATGTCTGCACGCTGGTCCGCATTGATTCTCAGCGAAGCGAGGCAATGCCGGGAATGCCGTTTGGGACCGGCGTGGAGCAGGCGCTGCAGCAGGCACTGGAGATCTCAGAGAGAGAGGGACTCGCGGTCGGCAATGTCGATGGATATATGGCATTTGGCCAATGGGGCGAAGGCCCCAGGCATATCGGCATCATGGGGCATCTTGATGTCGTGGAGATCGGCGAGGGCTGGAATGATCCTGCCTTCTCCGCCGCGATTCATGACGGCCGGATCTGGGGCAGAGGCGCCCTGGATAACAAGGGACCGCTCATGGCTGCCTTCTACGGCATGCTGGCGCTGAAGGATCTCGGCATTCATCCGAATATCCCGGTGCGCGTGATCTTCGGAACGAATGAGGAATCAGGCATGGCAGACTGCGCCTATTATCTTGCCCATGAGAGGACGCCGCTGATGGGATTCACGCCGGATAACAAGTTCCCGGCTGTCTATGGGAAGAAGGGCATGGCAGTCATCGAGGTCAGCGGCGAGCCGGCAGCACTGATCGCGTTTGCCAATGCATATCTGCTGAATGCCAGGCCGAACGGAGACCGGCTCGGCATTGCTGTCTCAGATCCTGAGTTCGGGGAGATGGCAATCCGCTCAAGGACGCTCTTTGAAAGAGGCGGCAAGCTCGGCATCCGCTTCTCTCTGAGCTATCCGAAGTGCGACATCCGGCAGATCACGGAGCAGATCCGCAGGAAGGCTGCCGGCCTGGAGACAGTGCTCATCGAGAACTCGCCGCTGCTGCGGCGCGATCCGGATTCCTGGTTCGTGCAGACAGTGAGCCGTGCATACCGGGAGGCGACAGGCACAGCTGCGCTGGCGGCCACTACCTCCGGCGGCACCTATATGGAGACGTGCCCGACGATCATCAACTACGGTCCGAGCTTTCCCGGCCAGAACGGGATTGCGCATCAGCCGAATGAGTGGATGGACATCGAGGATCTCGTGAAGTGCGCGAAGATCTATGCCTGGACCATATACCAGCTCTGCATGCAGGACCCGAAGATCGATCCCTGGGCAGCGGCCTGAGCATCCAAGCCATGCTTTCAATAGACGCATGCTAGAATTCAGATACCCAGACAGGAGGATCTATCATGGAACAGGAACTGAGAGAGTTTGTCATTGCAAAGACCAGGGATCTGATCGCTGCCCCGACTGTCAGCGATGAGGCAAAGGAAGCAGGCGAGCGCTGGCTGAAGGCAGCCGGCACGCCGGAGGAAGCGGAAGAGACTGTGCGCTATATCAAGGAGCTTGAGGAAGATATCGTGCCGATCGATGGCCTGATCGCATTTGCCGGCTCATCTGCAGCCGCTGAAATGATGGGCAGGGATCACGCGGATGCATTGCTGGCCCATGCCAGAGAGATCAAGGCAGCGGGCGCAGTTCATTGCGACTGCCCGGCCTGCACGGCAGCCTCTGCGATCACGGATCGCAAGGCTGAGATATTGAAGTAATTGCTGATCAGAATCAGAAAATGCAAAGATATCCCGGCAGGCACCGATTGAATCGGATCTCCTGCCGGGGTTTTCTTGTGCTCTTGACAGAATAATCATGAGAAAAAGGCTCAGATTCGCAATAAATGATCAATGGTCAGAAAATCTGGCGTAAACTATTGATAAGCAAGGGGAGCTCATTTTTTCAGAAGACCTGAGGGAGGTATATCGTGAAGAAGAATGCTCAAGTGATTCAGATACTGAAGACTTGGCTGAGAAAGGCTGCTGCGGTATTGCTTGCTGCAATGTTCATGACGACGGCAGTCGCATGTGCCGAGGATAATATGGCCAGGGTTGATTTCATGGCGAATGGCGGCACGGGCACGACGAAGCAGATTGTGACCGATCAGGTTTCAAATGTACAGCTTACCGCGAATGCATTTACCCGGGATGGCTATGTCTTCACCGGCTGGAATACCGAGCCGGATGGCAGCGGCACCTCCTATTCTAATGAGGCGCTGGTGAAGCTGGCGCTCAATAACAGCCTGATTCTGTATGCACAGTGGAAGAAGGATGATGGAACCGAGACGAGCTCCGACAATACAGAGACAAAGAAAGAGGATACCACCGCTGCAATTGCAGATAGCGGGACAGTAACCGCTCAGAAGGCTGAGCCTACACCGACACCAACGCCGACGACCAGCGCTGCACAAAAGGCATCCAGTAATATTTCCACTGCGAATCAATCCGGCTCAGCAGTTATCAAGAAGAAGACCTGGCACGACAGAGTTACGCTGCCGATCTATGAAGATCGCCCGATCTATGAGGACAGGCCTGTCTATGAGCAGCAGCCAACCTACGAAGATCAGCCGATTTATGAGACGCGAGATGTATTCAAGTGGAAGTATTTGTATTCGACAGCAACCTACAGTTTTGATGTAGAAAGACTGCCTAGTTCCGATATACCAATGTCCCAGGGCGGCTTTCAAAGTGAGGATGAGGCAAAAGCTACTGCTGACAATTATATGGGTATTATTGGGAAGAACTGGTTTGCGAAGATGTTTCCTTCAGCTGATTATCAAACCGCAGGTAAACTCACCTATGATATAGCGACTGCACAAGATCCAACAGACAATCAATGGAGTTTTAACTGTACAGGTTTGAAATATACCTACACACTTCCAGAAGTGTATTTCCCGGCTGTTACCTCTGAACCTATTTATGACAGTGAGGAAGGTGCGAAGAGTGCTGCAAACGACCCTATGGTAACATCAGTCCAAACCTGGTTTAATAGTAATGCAGATCAGTTTAATAAAGCAGGCTATACAAAAGCATTTACTGTAGCATTAATTGAATGCAGTATCACCGCGGAGCAGGTGAAGACAGGTACAGAGCAGGTAGTGACTGGATCCGTACGTGTACAGACAGGAACAACCCAGGTGCAGGTTGGAACAGAATCTGTGCAGGTAGGTAGTGAAAAAGTCTATGTCGGCGATCAGGTGGTTCAGGAGGAAGGCTGGTACTGATTCTCCTCTGCCGGGCTGCGATGAATCGCCTGCATGCATGATTCCATGGATCTGCAGACAGCTGAGCATTGAAAACCAGCATTCAAAAAATGCTGGTTTTTATGTGCACCGGCAGAAGCCTATTCCATCATCGAGGACATCAGGTCGATGAACTCTGCGCTGGAGGAGACGGTGAGCAGTTTCCGCAGATTATCCTTGCTGGTCAGCACCATCGTGATCGGCTCGAAGATCTCATTGAAGATATAGCGGTCGTCGCGGTTAAAGCACAGCATCATGATCAATTGAACCGGGCGGTCATCCCAGCTCATCGGATTGCGGAGAAGGAGAATGTTGACGGCAGTCTTCTTCTCATGCATCTTCATCGCGTGCGGAATCGCGAAGGAGCCGAAGGCAGTCGAGGAGAGGCCGTCGCGCTCCAGCACTTCCTCCTCGAAGGTATCGCCGACATAGCCCAGCTGCTTCAGCTTGTCTGCCAGATAATGAATCACCTGCTCCTTGGAGTCAAAGCTGTCTCTGACCTCGAACAGCTCATCATGAATCAGCAGCCGGAGATTGTCCCGGAACAGCGATTGCTTCTTCTGTCGGGTCAGGTCATCGATAGTATGGCCGATTGCGGACTGCTCCTGAGAGGTCAGGAACGGCGAGATTGTGACGGCCGGCGTGCTCAGCCCGAGATCTCCCGGCAGGGTCGAGATGATCAGGTCGGAGCTGCTCTTCTGCAGTGAGGCGATGCTGGTCGCGATGCTGGATACGATCAGGCGGTCCTTGAAGATCGAGGAGATCCGCTCGCTCAGCTTGCTGTTGAGATTGTAGTAATTCGGGCAGTAGATGCAGACCGAGATCTTATCCTGGATGCTGCTCTGCATTTCCAGGGCGCCGCCGATGTGGAAGGCAATATAAGCAATCTCATCATCATTCAGGTAGATGCCGGTGCGCTCATGGATGAGCCGCGCCGCATTGACGGCGCAGTCATAGATCAGCGGGCAGTTCTGCTTGATGGATTCCGTCAGCGGATTCTTGGAGAAGTAATTGCTGTGCGCGCGGATCAGCACGTTCTTGATATGCAGGGCGAAGCGCACGAAGAATTCCGGCGCGGAAAGGTCGATATAGAAATAGGAATTGAAGTCCTTGATGATATCCAGTGCGAGCTGATAGGTCTCCTCACCGATGTAGATCTTCAGGTTATCCTGCGTGACGGTCTGGTAGTCCAGGTTGCTTGCCCGGGAGATGATCAGCATCGTGAACTCCGCGGTCTCGGAATCAGAGAACGTGATCTCGAAATGCTTCTCCAGCTTGCGGATGATCGCCTCCGCGAGCGCATGCTCATGCGAGCGGATGATGCTGGTATCGCTCATGGATTCTTCGCTGGAGTCGTAGCCGTTGCGAATGCGGTCGATCGTGATGGTGATATGCAGGATCAGGTTCTCGAGCGAGTAGTCATTGATGAAGTAGTGATAGGTCTCGAAGGTATCGAGAATCGTCGTGCGGATATAGGGAACATCGATATCCTGGAAGATCTCGGACATTCTGCCGTAGTCCACGAAGTTGTTTTTGGACTCGCTGTACAGGATGGTGCTGAGCAGCTTTCGCTTGTTCTTCTCGAGACCGACCACGATCAGGATGTCATTCTGGGCGACGAGCTGCAGGTCATTGCGGGCCAGCACCCGGCGCACCTTCACGAGCTCGCTCTTCAGCGTGGAGTAGGAGACGTACATCTCATCGCTGAGATCAAAGGCATTGACGCTGCCGCTCTTGATAACGCGGTTGATGATATAGCTCACGCGCTCATCGCTGGTTTGGGGAATGGTGGATTCCGAGCTGCTGAGCAGATCAGACGCCTTCTCAAGATCGACCTGATAGCCTTTCCGCGATGAAAGGATCGTGCCGGGATTGATGGTGTTGATCTCCTGAATATAGCTCTTCACGCTGCGCGGGCTGATATTGAGATCATCTGCCAGCGTGTTTGATGTGATCGGGCCGTAGGTATTCTTCAGCAGCCGGACCAGCTGAACCAGCTTTGGTTTCATAGATCCATCATACTGTTCAGGAGAGAGAATTCCGATTTATTTTTTTCACTCTCTCAGTGCAAACACCTGTTTGCACGCAGGACAGGCAAAAGGCAGGATGAGGAGAACCTGCTTTCATGCTAAGTTTTGAATGTTGAAACGGAGAGCCATGAATCCAAAAAGAGTTCTGCTTGTCTGCGGATCCGGAGCAAGTTCATCGTTTATGGGCGCCGCAATGAGGCGCGCGATTCACAGGCGAAATCTGAATATTGAAGTGCTGGCCCGCAGCGAGGCGGAGATCGAGAACTACATTGATGAGATCGATGTCATCATGGTCGGGCCCCATCTTTCGGTCTGGTATGAGGACCTGCAGGAGCGGTACGGGAATACATGCATGGTGGTCCTCATGCGCGGCGATTACTATTCCTCGCTGGATGGCGAGGCGGCACTGGATCATCTGCTTGCCGAGACCGGCTGGAAATAAGAGTTGCACTTCGACGATGCAAATTACTGGTGGAGCATCGAGGGGCAATGGATGGATAACAGAGCTGTAGGAAATACAGAAGAGGAGAAAGATTGCAATCATGAGTGAAACTAAGAAACTGAGAGTACTGCTTGTCTGCGGGTCCGGAGCATCCTCTGGATTCATGGCGGCGAATATCCGCAAGGCTGCTGCCAAGAGAGGCCTGGCTATCACCGTCAATGCCAGAAGCGAGGCAACGGTTGAGGATTACGTCGAGGATATCGACTGCCTGATGATCGGTCCGCATCTGGCCTCGATCAAGGGCGACATGGAAGAGATCTGCGAAGGCTATCCGGTAAAGGTCGGCGTCGTTGACCGCGATGCATACGCACATCTTGATGGAGAAAAGGCACTGGATCAGATTCTGGAGATCTGCGGGGGATAACGCATCTCGCTGTTCCAATAGAAAAGAGGGAAAGAAATGAAGAAGTTCATGTATTGGCTTGAAAATTCGTTTGCACCAAAGCTTCAGAAAGTAACAAATCTTACCTGGATCGTTGTCATCAAGGATTCCCTGCTCCAGATCCTGCCGTTCATCCTGGCAGGCTCCATCTTCTGCTGCCTGGCAATCCTGAATGACTACATCCCTTCGCTGCCGAGCTTCTGGACGCCGTTCGGATGGACCATGTCAAAGATTTCGCTGATGGTTGCGTTCCTGATTCCGTTCAATTATTGTGAGAAGAAGCGCTACCGCAAGCAGAGAATCCTCGCCGGCATTTCCGGCCTGATCCTGTTCATGGAATTCATCGAACCGAATATCGAGGCTGCTGCAGTAGTCGGCCAGGGCCAGACGCTGTACGGCGCTGCCGGCATGTTCGTCGCCATGGTAGCAGGCATCATCGCAGGCCTGATCTTCGGCGCCTTCGCCAAGTTCTCGTTCTTCAAGGAAGACTCCCCGATCCCTGACTTTGTCCGTCAGTGGTTCGATGCGCTGCTTCCGATCATCCTCACCGTCAGCCTTGGCTGGCTGCTCTCCGGCATCCTGGGTATCGATATCGCCGGCGGCATTCAGAAGATCTTCGAGCCGCTCGGCAACTTCGCAAACACCCTCGGCGGCATGATGCTCATCATGTTCCTCTACTGCTTCATCTATTCCATGGGCATCTCCACCTGGGTTCTGACTCCTATGGCCCAGCCGATCAAGCTTCAGAACATCGCTGCGAATCTGGCACTTGTCGCTGCCGGAACTGCATCTGCTGCAAATCTGTCCATCTTCACCGAGACCTTCATCTATACCTGCTACATGTGGATCGGCGGTGTCGGCGCTACGCTGTCACTGGTCATCCTGATGTGCCGCTCCAAGTCCAAGGAGCTCAAGGCACTCGGCAAGGCATGCCTCGTTCCGGGCATCTTCAATATCAATGAGCCGGTCGTCTTCGGCGCCATCGCCTGGAACCCGCTGCTGATGATCCCGATGTGGCTGCAGGGCATCGTCATCACGCTCGTCACCTGGCTGTTCACCAAGACCTGGGCAATCGTCCCGATCCCGAAGATCCAGTTCGAGCTCTGGTACTGCCCGTATCCGATCAGCACCTTCATCTCCACGCAGGGCAGCATCGTCGGCGTCCTGTTCGCAATCTTCACCTTCTTCCTCTCCATGGCAATCTGGTTCCCGTTCTTCAAGGCTTATGAGGATCAGAAAGTCAAGGCAGAGCAGGCCAAGGAAGCAGAAGAGAATCAGAAGGCAGCAGCTTCAGAAACTGCAGCTGCCTGAATCAGGAGTCATTGAGAGCCTGCTGCCAATGTGAGTTGACAGCAGGCTGTCTCATCAATAGAGAGCAGGAGAAAATATGGCAAAGCTGGAAGAAGAGCAGATCAATCCGATGAAGGACATGAGTCCCGAGGAGAAGAGCGAGTATGTTGTCAACAAGGCAATGGAGATCATCCTGTACAGCGGCGATGCACGCAACTTCGCTGCCCAGGCAATGAACGAGATCTCAGCCGGCAATTACGGCGAGGCAGAAAAGCTGCTGAAGCAGGCTGAGGAAGTCCAGACCAAGGCACATGTGATCCAGACTGAGATGCTGCAGGGCGATATCCGCGGCGGCGATGAGAAGATGCAGTATTCCGTTCTCTTCGCACATGCCCAGGATACGCTGATGACCATCCAGGTCGAGCTGAACATGACCAAATCCATGATGAAGTTCTCGCAGGCGCTGGATGCCAGGATTGCCGCCATGAACGGAGCGCAGTCCAGATGAGCGGGAAGATGGCAAGACAGACCTGGCTGCGGGACGACTTCATCTGGGGCGGAGCGCTGGCGGCGAACCAGTGCGAAGGCGCCTGGAAGGAAGGCGGCAAGGGCTGGTGCCTGGCGGATATCAACCGGGCGCAGTATGACCTGAAGCCGGAACAGAGATACAACAAGGAGATCGATACCGCCTATATCAAGGAAGGCATGGCTGCGGATGACCTGATGTATCCGAAGCGCCGCGGCATTGACTTCTACCATACCTATCCTGAGGATCTGAAGCTGCTTGCCGGCACCGGCATGAACAGCCTGCGCACCTCCATCAACTGGGCCAGGATCTTCCCGAACGGCGATGAGACCGAGCCGAATGAGGAAGGCCTGAAGTACTATGATCAGCTCATCGATGCGATGATCGCAGACGGCCTGGAGCCGATGATCACGATCAGCCACTATGAGATGCCGCTGAATCTGACGCTGAAGTACAACGGCTGGTACAGCCGTGAGCTCGTTGACTTCTTCACGAGATACTGCGAGGTTCTCTTCCGCCGCTACAAGGGCAAAGTCCGCAAGTGGATCGTCGTCAATCAGATCAACCTGATCATTCATGAGAGCTTCAATCATCTCGGAATTGCCTCCGACAAGGTGGACAATCTGCTGGAAGCCAAGTATCAGGGCGTTCACAATGAGATGGTCGCCTGCGCAAAGGCAACGAAGATTGGCCATGAGATCGATCCGGAGAATCAGATCGGCATGATGTTCTGCTCGAACCTGACCTATCCGATCACCCATCAGCCGGATGATGTCTTCTGGAACCTGCGCCACAACCAGATGGAGTATCTGTACGGCGATATCATGGTCAGGGGATACTATCCGGGGTATGCGCTGCGCTACTATGATGATCATGATCTTCACATCGAGTTCTATCCAGGCGATGAGGAAGCCCTGAAGGAAGGAACCGTGGACTTCGTCTCGCTGAGCTACTATTACAGCCGGCTTTCCGGAAAAGAACCATACCTGCATACCGATCTGGGGCAGGTTGCCAATCCGGATCTTCCGGCAAGCCCGTGGGGCTGGTCCGTTGATCCGGTCGGCCTGCGCATCTGCCTGAATGAATACTGGGATCGCTATCAGAAGCCGATCTACATCACAGAGAACGGCCTGGGTGCCTATGACAAGGTCGAGGCGGACGGATCCATTCATGATCCCTATCGCGTGGACTATCTCCGGGCGCATATCGAGCAGTTCATCGAGGCCGTCAGGGACGGCGTGGATCTGCGCGGATACTATCCGTGGGGACCGATCGACATTGTCAGCTGCTCCTCCAGCGAGATGGAGAAGCGCTACGGCTTCATCTATGTCGATTATGACAACTACGGAAGAGGAACCGGCAGGCGCAGCCTGAAGGACAGCTACTACTGGTATCAGAAGGTAACCGCATCCAACGGACACGAGCTTGGTTAATGCATGTCTGCGGGTGTATGATCTGCATGTAGGCAGATGCCATCCGGCCGAAAGGAAGAGCCATGGAAAAGCAGAAGAGCACAGAGGACTATCGGCAGACAGAAGCGTATCAGTCCGCGGATCCCTCGACCCGAAAGGCCATGAGCAGATGGATGAGCAGCTGCCAGATTGATGCACGGCAGATGTATCTGCTCCTGCACCGCGAGGATCTTCGGAAGATGCCGAAGGAAGAGATCCAGAACGGCAACCGTCCCAGCGAGATGATGGTCATCGGCGCGATCATCTACTTCCTGTATGCCGTGACGCTGAACCGGAATACGGGGATGCTGCTGACGGGATCCCTGCTGGTCATTGTCACTTCCATTCTCTATTTCAGCGGTGCCCTGAATCCCTATTCAAGGGCACTGAAGAAAGTGAACCGGGAGCTGAAGAGCTTTCCGAAGACGGAGTCCCTTGAGGAGTGGCAGAAGAACCACGCATAGCCAGCTGAAGACACAATTCAATGCATGACGGAAGCCCCGCAGCCAATTCCTGCAGGGCTTTTTGTGTCCTGCATTGTGATTTTTGAATATTGTTTTGAATTTGCCTAAATAAAAGGAAATCTTTTTTGAAACAAAGCATTTTACCTTCTGATATGATAAATTAATCCAGAAATATTGTCATAAACTTTTGATTGCCTATGATGTAGGAGAAGGGAGAGCTTCATGAGCAGGAACAAGGAAGAGCGCCGGAATGAGATCCAGAAGATCCTGCTGCGCAGGGATCAGGCGTCAGTTGACGAACTGGCAGGATCACTCGGCGTGACTCCGGAGACGATCCGGAGCGATCTGAACTATCTTGAGCAGAAGGGATTCCTTTATCGAAACCACGGCGGCGCCAAGATCCGCCAGGGCTCGCTGGACATGCCTATGGATATCCGCATGCAGGAGAACGCAGACATCAAGCGCTCGCTCAGCGAGGCTGCCTTCGACCTGGTGCAGGACGACATGGTCCTCTACATCGGAGCGAGCAGCACGGCGCTGCATCTCGCGAAGATGATGGTGCTGCGGAAGAATATCTCCGTGTTCACCAACTCGCTCGATGTGCTGGCTGCCATGGCGGAAAGCAGGCACAAGGTCGTGCTGCTGGGCGGCGAGTACAACCGCATCGGCCGCAGAACCTTCGGGGCAGCTGCCCAGAAGCAGGTATCGGAAGTGCTGTTTGATCTTTCCTTCTTCAGCATGGATGGATGCCTTGATGCGGACGGGCCGGCTACGCAGAATACGGATGAGATGCCGATTGACCAGACGGTGCTCACCCGCAGCCGCATGAATGTGCTGCTGAGCGACCACACGAAGTTCGATATCGTGGCGCACTATCAGTATGCAAAGTTCAGCGATTTCCAGATTCTGGTCTGTGACAAGCTAAAGAAGAGGGACTATGACCGGGTCTCGCCGGTCATCAGGACCATCAGGGAGGTATGACATATGAAGACCATCAGAATGTATGACTATGCGTGCAGAAGCGATATCAAGGCAGAGGAAGAATGCATCATCAATATGGGACTGGCTTATTACCAGCTCGGCAGCGTGGACGCGATCTATGCGTTCCATGCGCAGTATCCCAAGGCAAGGATCATGCTGGATCTGAGAATTCAGGATGAGGATGACATTCTCGATGAGAAGATCGCCTTTGACGCCGGCGCTGATCTGGTCTCCATCTCCGGGCTCGCGGATGACCGCGTCCTTGCCGAGGCCCAGGAAGTGGCAGAGGCCAGCAATGCGTCGCTCATCATGAATCTTGCCGGCGTCAGCGATGCGGATGCGCGTCTCGTGGATGCGGATCTCTGCGGCATCGAATATGCGCTTCTGCCCGCAGGCGCCAAGCTGAAGGACGAGCACTATGCAGTGCTCGGACAGTACGGCGTGCGCAAGTACCGCCGCCTGGATCAGGTGCTGAAGGCACAGGAGTCCGCTGCGCTCTAGTCTCTGTTCTGCCATGCCCCAAAGATGATATACTTCAGGCATGACAAAGACCTATCTTCATGCATTCATTGCAATGCGCTACATGGCTGCCCTGCCGCTTTCCGCGGTGCCGGCAGCGGTATGTGCGATTCTCTACTACAAGATGAGAATTCCATCTCTCAAGATTCTGGGCATTATCCTGACGATCGTGCTGGCAGGGGTTCTGATCTGCTATTACGGAGAGAAGTTCACGATCAGGCCAAGGCTCGCAAAGATCAGGGAAAGCAGCGACTATGACCAGTCCGTGATCATCGGCACCTCGTTCGTGCTGGCGGACCGCATGCTGGTATATGAGAAGGGCAAGCTCAAGGAGCTGCAGCTTGCCGAGATCCAGCGCATTCACGGCGAGCCGGCGAAGAAGGATCATTATTGGCTGACACTGGAAAGCGCTGCTGTATCGGCCAGCGTTGTCACCAGCTCCAGAGCCCAGGCCGAACGCCTTGCAGGACTGATATCCGCCAGGAATCCGGCTGTGTCACTCGATGGAATCACGGCCGGCGGAGATGGCCTCCTGGAGCACCTGGAATCGGGGAAATAGCAAATTCAATGAAATGGAAGCGATCAGCCCGGGACAGATATTCCCGGGCTGATTTTCAATCAGAAGATATTGAAATAATATAAAAGAAGATTCAGAGAAGCGGAACAGATCGCCATGGATATGGGATCCGCAGATTTTCCCGTTCCGAAAATCAGAGGCTTCATATCCATGGCATTCAGCGCAATTACTCGATTTGGCACGAATTCGTTACTCGATTTGGCAAATTTTCAATACTCGATTTGGCTTTCTGCCCGCGGATCCGGTCAGAAGGGGAGCCGCAGCTTCAGAAGATCAATGAATCGGGCAGGCTCTTCTGAGCCTGCCCGTATCTGCCTATCTGCTGGAATAATTATCGAAGTATCCCTGGACCAGCACGACCGGGGTTCCCTTGTCGCCGGAGCCGGAAGTCAGGTCGCACAGCGATCCGATCAGGTCCGTAAGCTGTCTGGGAGTAGTTCCCTCAGAGGCCATTCTGCCCTTGAGGTTGGCATCCTTCTCGCGGATGCGGTCCGTGATGGCTTCCTTCAGCTCTTCGCCGCTGAGCTTCCGGTAGTCATTGTCCGCCAGGAACTTCAGCTTCAGCTCATTCGGCGTTCCTCTCAGGCCGTCTGTATAGGCAGGAGAGACAACCGGATCAGCCAGCTCCCAGATCTTTCCCTGGGGATCCTTGAAGGCGCCGTCGCCGTAGATCATGACCTCGAGGTGCCTGCCGGTCGCTTCCTCCAGAAGCTTCTGCGTTCTCTCCACGAATGCCTGCCCATCCTTCGGGAACAGCTTGATGCGATTCTCCGTTGCCTTGTTCGATCCAAGCAGGCCGTACTCCGGATTATAGCCGGAGCCATTGACCGGCGCATTGAGAATCTCATCCATGCCGAGCACGGTGCGGGCCCCTGCCTTCTTCAGCAGGCGCTTGGTGCGGAAGCGGGTGTGGATATCGCAGGCCAGAACCTCATCGGTATACTTCAGGATGGTCTCCGGGCGGTTGGAGAAGATGATCTCGCATTCTGCTCCTGCCTCCCTGATCAGCTGCTCATAGTAGGAGACATAGTCCACGCCGGTGAAGGGATGGCGGTTCTCGCCGAAGTGCTCGCGATACTGCTCCAGGGTCAGGACATCAGAATACGGATCAATGCCGGCCGCATCCATCTGGTCCAGAGTGAAGAGCTCGTTGCCCACCTCATCTGACGGATAGCTCAGCATGAGCACGATCTTCCCTGCGCCTGCGGCGATGCCGCGCAGGCAGATCGCGAAGCGGTTGCGGGAGAGGATCGGGAAGATGACGCCGATGGTGCTGCCGCTGAACTTCGCGCGGACATCCGCGGCGATATCATCGGTGGATGCGTAGTTGCCCTGGGCCCTGGCCACAATGGATTCCGTGACTGCCGCCACGTCACGGTCATGAAGCGCAAAGCCCTCGCTCTGAGAAGCCTGCAGCACCGCATCGCAGACGATCTGCGGAAGGTCATCGCCCTCCCGGATGATCGGGCAGCGGATGCCGCGGGAAACAGTACCGACATTTCTGGTCATTGCAGTTACCTCTTTTCAAGCCTATCTTACCAGAAGGTCAGAAAAAAGTAATCCGGCGTCCGTGATACAATGAATGCGCTGAAGGAATAGAGAGGAGCAGAAGGATGTTCCAGGATACCATCGCCGCAATCGCGACGGCCTCAGGAGAGGGTGCCGTCGGCATCATCCGTCTGAGCGGAGAGGACGCGTTCCGCATCATCGGGACGCTCTTTGATCATGACCTGTCTGCTGCGAAGGGCTATACCATTCACTATGGAACTATCCTGGAGTACGGCCATCCTGTCGATGAGGTGCTGGTCAGCGTCTTCCGGGCTCCGAATTCCTATACGGGCGAGGATGTCATCGAGATTTCCTGCCATGGCGGCGTGTATGTGACCAGGAAGATCCTGAGCCTCGCGCTTGGGGCCGGTGCCCGCATGGCCCGGCGCGGAGAATTCACGGAGCGCGCCTTCCTGAACGGCAAGATGGATCTGTCCCAGGCTGAGGGGGTCAATGACCTGATCTCTGCCCGCGATGAGCGCAATGCGGTCAGCGCCGTGCACTCCCTGAAGGGAAGCGTCAGGACGCTGCTGGATCCGCTGCTGGAGGAGATCGTGCAGATCATCTCCAACATCGAGGTGAATATTGACTACCCGGAATATGACGACGTGCGGCAGCTGCGGGATGAGGAGATCCTGCCGGCGGCAGAGCGCTGGCTGGATCAGATCCAGGAGATCATTACCCGCGCGCAGCAGGCGGTGCTGATCCGCTCAGGGATTGATACGGTGATCCTGGGCAGGCCGAATGTGGGCAAGTCCTCGCTGCTGAATGCGCTGCTGGAGGAAGACAAGGCGATCGTCACGGAGATTGCCGGCACGACCAGGGATCTCGTGGAGGGCTCGGTCAGGCTGGGCAATGTGACGCTGAATCTCATTGATACCGCCGGCATTCATGAGTCTCATGACCGGATCGAGCAGATCGGCATCGAGAAGAGCCTGCAGGCCCTGCAGAAGGCGCAGCTGGCAATTGTCGTGCTGGACAGCTCGGCCGGCATGACGGCCGGGGATCAGGAGCTTCTTGAGCTGACGAAGGATAAGGACCGCATCATTGTATATAACAAGAAGGACCGGAAGGAGCTGCCGGGAACGATCGCGATCTCGGCGATCAACCGGGATATCTCGGCGCTGGTCGACGCGATCGAGCAGCATTTCTCAGCCGAGATCCGGGCGGCGGATACGGATACGCTGAATAACGAGCGGCAGATCGGGCTGGCCATGCAGGCCCGCCATTCCATGCAGGAAGTTGTGCAGGCGCTGCAGGAGGGAAGAGAGCTGGATCTCGTGACCATTGATCTGCAGGAGGCCTATGATTCCCTGAAGGAGATCATCGGCCAGTCGACAAGAGAAGGGCTGCTGGATGAGATCTTCAGCCGCTTCTGCCTTGGAAAGTGAGCATATGACTGTCTATATTGATTCCCATGCACATCTTCTCTCAGAGGAATATGATCAGGATCGGGATGCGGTGATGGTCCGGGCAGAAGCTGCCGGGGTCAGCCGGATCATGATCATGTGCACCCAGGCGGCGGAAGCCCGCCGGGCGATGGCGCTCTGCGAGGCGGATCCGCATCGCTTCCAGGCAGCCTACGGCATTCATCCGGAGGATGTGAATGAGGCCTCCGGCCGCTATGAGGAGTTCCTGGAGATCATCCGGGATCCCCGCATCGCTGCGGTCGGCGAGATCGGCCTGGACTATCACTGGGTCAGGGATAACAGGGAGCTTCAGCAGGAATGGTTCATTCGCCAGATCGAGGCAGCCGGGGCTGTGGGCAAGCCGATCCTGGTCCATGCCCGCGATGCCCTGCAGGATACCTTTGACATCATGAAGGCGCATCATGTCCGCGGCGTGCTGCACTGCTACAGCGGCAGCGCCGAGATGGCCAGGGAATTCACGAAGCTCGGATACTTCATTGCGCTGGGCGGGGCCGTGACATTCCGCAATGCACGCCATTCCGTCGAGGTATGCGGCAGCGTGGATGCCGCGTATCTGCTGAGCGAGACCGACTGCCCGTACATGGCGCCGGAGCCGCGGCGGGGCACCAGGAATGAGCCGTCGAATATCCCGCTGATCACGGCGAGAATGGCAGAGGTCCGCGGCATCAGCACAGAGGAGATGGCAGATCAGATCGCTGCCAACTATGCGCGGCTGCTGGGAGAGAATCATGGATAAGCCGGTTATCCGCGAGGTAATTGTCGTTGAGGGCCGCCATGATACGGAGCGGCTGCGGAAGTTCTTCGACTGCGAGACGATCGAGACCGGCGGCACCTCCCTGAATGAGGAGACGCTGGCGGAGATCCGTGCAGCGCAGCAGCGCCGCGGGGTCATCATCCTGACAGATCCGGATTCCCCGGGGAATCGCATCCGCAATGCGGTGAGCCGGGCAGTGCCCGGATGCCTGCATGCCTTCGTGGCCAAGGAGGATGCGCATACGGTTCACAAGGTCGGGGTGGAGCATGCCAATGAGAAGACGCTGAAGGCAGCGCTTGCCCATCTGATCACGCTGGAAAAGAGGCAGCCGGAGCTTGTGCCTGCGGATCTCTATGATCTCGGCCTGCTCGGCGGGAAGAGCAGCGCCGACCTGCGTGCATGCCTTGGCCGCCGCCTCCACATCGGGGCCGGCACGGCCAAGACCATGTGCAGAAGGCTGAACGGACTCGGCCTTACCAGAGAGCAGCTCAGAAAGGAAATCGAGAATGCAGAAACCGATTGCGAGCACGGCAAGGACCAGGGAGATCCTGAGAGCCTATGACCTGCATGCAAAGAAGGGATACGGGCAGAACTTCCTGACCGATGTCTCCGTTGTCGCAAGATGCGCGGAGGCCGGCGCCTGCGCAGGCGCGGTCATCGAGATCGGCCCCGGCATCGGGTCGCTGACGGAGCAGCTGGCCCAGCGGGCAGGGCATGTGGTCGCCTATGAGGTCGATGAGCGCCTGCGTCCCGTGCTTGCGGAAACGCTTGCTCCATACGACAATGTGGAGATCATCTTCCAGGATGTGCTTACCGCGGATCTTGCGGCCAGGGCAGCGCAGCTGAAGGAAGAATACGGAAGCCTCTCTGTCTGCGCCAATCTTCCCTATTACATCACGACGCCGGTGCTCTTCCGGCTGTTTGAGCTTGGCAGCGTCATCCCGAAGATCACGGTCATGGTGCAGAAGGAAGTGGCAGACCGCTTCAGCGCGCCGGTCGGATCGCCGGATTACGGAGCGCTCTCGGTGGAGAGCCAGGCGCTCTATGCGGTGAAGAAGCTGCTTCAGGTGCCGCGCACGTGCTTCAGCCCGGCGCCCAACGTGGACAGCACGATCGTGCAGTTCACCCGCCGCAGTGAGAGCGGCATGGAGCAGTGCCTGCCGGCCTTCTTCAAGCTGGTGCAGGCATCCTTCCAGCAGCGCCGCAAGACGCTTTACAACAATCTCAGGGAGTATTATCAGGATCCCGGCCGCGCGCTTGCAGTTCTCGCAAAGGCCGGCATCCGGCCGGAGGCCAGGGCGCAGGAGCTGGATCTTGCGTCCTTCCGGAGGCTGTATCAGGCCCAGGAGGAAAGCATATGAAGGAGCGTGCCTATGCCAAGATCAACCTCTGCCTCGATGTCGTGAGGAAGCGGGAGGATGGCTACCATGAGCTGAAGATGATCATGGTGCCGATTGATTTCTATGATGTGCTGGACATGGTGCCGGCAGCGGAGACCACGCTGTCCGTGAACCGCTCCTTCCTGCCGGTGAATGAGAAGAATACCGTGATCAAGGCAATCAGCGTGATGCGGGAGCGCTATGGCGTTGATCAGAGCTTTGCCTGCACGCTGCAGAAGCATATCCCGACGCAGGCTGGCCTCGCCGGAGGAAGCGCGGATGCGGCTGCGGCAATCCGCCTCATTAATTCCATGATGAAGCTGCATATCAGCCGCGAGGAGCTGATCAGCGCCGGCAAGGAAGTCGGCGCGGATGTTCCGTTCTGCCTGCTTAGCCAGCCGGCCATGGTTGAGGGAATCGGCGAGATCATCACGCCGTTCGAGTGCCACCCGGACTTTGACATCCTGCTGGTGAAGCCGCGCCGCGGGGTCTCTACCAAGGCTGCCTTCGGCGGCCTGGACTTCAGCCGCATGGCGCATCCGGACTGCGAGAGGATGCGGGATGCCCTGATCGCCGATGACTATGACGGCGTAGTGCATGCGCTCGGCAACAGCCTCGAGGAAGTTTCGCTGCGCCTGGTCCGCGAGATCCGCAGCGTGCGCGAGGATCTTCTGGCATATGGATTTGACGGCGTTCTGATGTCGGGAAGCGGCTCGACGGTATTCGGCATCACCCGCAGCCCGAGGGTCATGAAGAAGGCCGCGGACCTGATGAAGTACAAGGGCTATTTCGTGCGGATGACGAAAATCCTCACATCGCCGCAGGAGGCCGGAAGATGAAGTTCACATTTGCCCACAACAATCTGAATGTAAGGAATCTGCAGGAGTCTGTCTCCTTCTATGAGAGAGCGCTTGGCTTCCGGGTCGTCCGCGAGGCGAAGGCGCCGGACGGCTCCTTCCGGATTGCCTGGATGGAGGATGGAGAGACCTCGCATCAGCTGGAGCTGACCTGGCTGCAGGACCATCCGCAGGCGTATGATCTCGGCGAGAATGAGTTTCATCTTGCCGTGTATGCAGAGGACTATGAGAAGGCGCATGCGCTGCACAGCGAGCTCGGCATCATCTGCTATGAGAATCCGGCCATGGGCATCTACTTCATCCATGATCCGGATGACTACTGGACGGAGATCCTGCCGCCCCGCCAGTGAGCCATGCATGAAGGCAGCGCTGCCGGGCGGCAGCTGGAATCCCCGGGAAATGCTGTGCCCTCCGGGGATTGGCCTATGCTATACTGGAACATGTAAAGATTGCGGATATCAGCCGGAAAGGGGATCATTGTATGAGCGAGAATCAGAACAGCCAGGCCCAGGCTCAGGAGGAACCAATCTCCCTGACGCTTACGCCGGAAGAGACAAAGGATGAGCAGGCAGCTCAGCTGCAGGATCTGGAAGCGAAGAAGAATGCGGATCTCGATGCAGGCGTCCAGGCAGCCAAGGATGCCCTGGATGAGCAGAAGCTGAGCGACCAGGAGCGCAAGACGGTAGAGGATTTCTCCAAGAAGATCGACATCACGGAGACCAATACGATCCTGCAGTACGGTGCCGCTGCCCAGAAGAAGGTAACGGATTTCAGCGATACCGCGCTGAAGAATGTCAGGACCAAGGACCTCGGCGAGGTAGGGGATCTTCTGACCAGCCTCGTTACCGAGCTGAAGGGATTCGATACCGCCCAGCCGGAGGACAAGGGCTTCATGGGCTTCTTCCGCAAGGGCGTGAATAAGGTGCAGAGCTATGCCGTGCGCTATGACAAGGCAGAGGCCAACGTGGACAAGGTGGCCGCAGCCCTGGAGGATCACCAGATCCAGCTGCTGAAGGATGTTGCCCTGCTGGACCAGCTGTATGAGCGCAATGCCGTGAATACCAAAGAGCTGACGATGTACATCATCGCCGGCCGCAAGAAGCTGAAAGATGTGCGGGCCAATGACCTGCCGCAGCTGGTTGCCAAGGCAAAGCAGAGCGGCCTGCCGGAGGATGCGCAGGCAGCCAATGATCTGTCCCAGGCCTGCGACCGATTCGAGAAGAAGCTGTATGATCTGGAGCTGACCCGCCAGATCTCCATACAGATGGCGCCGCAGATCCGCCTGGTCCAGAACAACGATACGCTGATGACTGAGAAGATCCAGAGCACGCTGGTCAACACGATTCCGCTGTGGAAGAACCAGATTGTCCTGGCCATGGGCGTATCTCATTCCCAGGAAGCCATGAAGGCGGAGCGCGAGGTCACCAACATGACGAACGATCTCCTGAAGAAGAATGCCGAGACCCTGCATCAGGCTACCGTCGATACCGCCAAGGAATCCGAGCGCGGCATCGTCGATATCGAGACGCTCCAGCATACCAACCAGGAGCTGATCTCCACGCTGGATGAGGTCATCGCCATCCAGAAGGAAGGCCACGAGAAGCGCCAGGCCGCGGAAGCGGAGCTGCAGCGCATCGAGGGCCAGCTCTCAAGCAAGCTGCTCGAGATCCAGAACGAGCAGGATGTCACCAGAAAGTAAGCCACGCGAAAAGACGCTCTCTTCCAGATGGAGGAGGGCGTCTTTCTTATGCCTGCCGGGAAAGCGTGCAAAGCAGCGCCGGCAGCTCTGATGGCTCATGGATCGAGGGAAAGGAGCTGTCCGGCACGGTATCGGGGTTGGCCAGGGACTGGATGCCATGCATGCCGAAGGACTCCGCCGCCTTCAGATTGCCGGGCAGGTCATCGATGAAGACCGTCTCTGCGGCCGGCAGCCCCATCTTTGCCAGGGCATCTTCATACATGCGCGGATCCGGCTTGAAGGTGTTCAGCGCAAAGGAATAGGTGGTGCAGTCAAAGTACTTCAGCAGGCCGGCATGCGTCAGCTGCGGGACGATGCTGGGATAGGTATCCGAGATGATGCCGAGCCGGTAGCCCTGCTGCTTCAGAAGCGCCAGCGTCTTCTGCACAGGGCCGATGGGAACATACTTGTCATCATCGCATGCAAAGGCGTGCGCAAGCTTTCGGGCATCCTCATCAGAGATCGTGCATCCCGGCAGGCTGCTGACCAGCAGCTGGTAGTAATGGGTGAAGACCTCCTCCTCATCCTGCAGGCTGTGCAGATCATGATGATCCGTCAGATACTGCAGGGCAGCGGCGCATGCATGCCGGAACGTCTCCGGATCAAACCGGGACGGGCGGATGTCCGGATAGAGCTCATAGAATGACCTGGTGCGGAACCAGTCATCCGTGGCCGGGCGCTCCATCGTCCAGCCGATATCGAAGAAGATGCCATGAATCATGAGTTTATTTCCCTTCCAGCCTGCCTCGGCAGCAGGCAATGCTATAATTCTCCTATGCCAGGAAGACACAGAAGAAGAATCCGGACCGGACGGCTTGCGGCAGTGCTGGCAGCGCTGATCCTGCTGACCGCCGTGCTCATCATGTCGAGCGGTGTCATGAACCGCCCTCAGGAGACCGCGGCGCCGACGCCGACGCCGGATCCAAGATACAGGAATGACTATGACTGGTCCCGGCTCGCCGTGAGCGGGGATGTCTTTTCCTATGACGATGAGCAGTATACCTCAAGCTGGGGGATTGATGTCTCCTTCCACCAGGGAACGATCGACTGGTCACGGGCGGCAAAGAGCGGCATTCAGTTCGCGATGATCCGGGTGGGCTACCGCGGCTACGAGTCCGGCATCCTGAATGAGGACTCCCAGTTCCGGGCGAACATGAGCGGTGCCGCTGATGCCGGCGTCAGCACCGGCGTCTATTTCTTCTCCTCCGCGATCACGACGGCTGAGGCAGAGGAAGAGGCATCCTACGTGCTCAATGAGATCAAGGACTACACAGTGACCGGGCCGATCGGGTATGACATGGAGAATGTCGGCGATCATGACCGCATCTCCGGACTGGACAGCAGGCAGCGCACCGAGATCGCGGCAGCCTTCTGCGCGCGGATCCGGGAGGCCGGCTATGTGCCGATGATCTACGGCTCCAGCAGCTGGCTGCAGGACATGATCCGCATGCAGGATCTGCAGGATGACTATTCCTTCTGGCTTGCCTCCTATCATGAGGTGCTGAAGGATCCGGAATTCCCGTTTTCCTTTGCCATCTGGCAGTATGCCAATGACGGCGTGATCGACGGCATTGAGAAGCCGGTTGACCTGAATCTCTGGATCCGTAAGCGGAGCTGATCAGAGCTCCTTCAGCTTCACGGCAGTCCCGAGCAGCACCGGCAGCGCCTTTCCATGCGTCAGGTCCCGCAGGTGCGTCATGATCTCCGGGTCAGCGGACTCGAAGCGGCAGGACACGGTCTCCTCATAGCGGAACTCCGGGCTTTCCGTGCTGCGGCGCAGCCAGCCCTCAAGCGCTCCTGAAAGCTCATAGGGATAATGGATCTCGTAGATCGACATCAGCACTTCCTGCAGCTTCGGCGCTTCCTGGAGCGTCCTGGTCACGATGCCCGAATAAGCGCGGATCAGGCCGCCGGCGCCAAGCTTGACGCCGCCGAAATAGCGGACAGCACAGACGCAGACATCGGTGAGCCCGCTGTGCAGGATGCTCTCCAGCATCGGCACGCCGGCAGTGCCTGCCGGCTCATGGTTATCGCTGGAGCGCTGGATCTCGCGGCCGGGCCCGATCACGTAGGCAGTGCAGACATGCGAGGCATCCGGAAAGTCATGGCGGATGGACTCGATGTATGCCCGCGCGGAAGCCTCATCGGATGCCGGCGATGCACAGCCGATGAAGCGCGATCTGCTGATGACGGTCTCAGCTCTGTATTCTTCCTTCAGGCGCATTCTTCCTCCTGCTTTGCGGTTCCATTGTATCGCGAACCGGAGAACTTCGGAATCACGGGAGGCCCATGCTTGTATGGCATGGCCAAAAAAGGTACAATTTTTTCAGGAGTTTTCATGCATAGACATCTGATCAGCAGGCAGGGGCTCAGGAGGATATGCTGCATTCTGCTGCTGGCATTCACGGCAGCGGCGGCAGCGCTTTTTCCAGTGCCTGTGCAGGCGGAGGAAGCGCAGGCCGTCAGGGTCGGCGTGCTTGCGGAAAGCGGGCTCGCGGAACTTGCGGAGGACGGCACCTATGAGGGTGCCGATGTGGAATATGCCTACCGCATTGCGCAGACTGCCGGCGTGAAGATCGAGCTGGTCCTGTTCCAGAACCAGGAGGCCTCCATCGATGCCCTGAACAGCGGCAGGGTGGATGTGCTCTTCAATATCCTCAGGACCGATCAGCGGGCGGATGACTACCTGTTCAGCGACTATGCCATCAGCAGCTCGCCGATGTCTCTCTATGTCCGCACGGATGACAGCCGCTTCCAGGTGCCGGGATGGAGCCTCTCCGGCATGACGGTCGGCACCGAGATGGGCAGCGTGGCGACAGATCTGTTCATGAGCTGGGCGCAGTCCAGGGGCATGGCCCCGGCGACCCGCGGCTTCACCAGCATCGCGGCGATGAATGATGCCCTGGACAAGGGGCAGATCGATGCCTGCGTGCTGAAGAATGACGATCATCCGGGCTACCAGACGGCAGCCCTGTTTGCGCCTTCCTCCAATTACCTGATGCTGAGGAAGGATGAGGAGGATCTCAAGAGCAGGCTGGATCTTGCGATGGAGAATATCCTCAACGAGGATTCCCTGTACTATGAGAAGCTCGTCAGCAAGTATGCGGCTGACGGCGTCTCCGGCATGGATCCCTTCACGGATGAGGAGCTCGCCTGGCTGCAGGCGAATGATACGGTAAGAGTGGCGGTCATCCGCGATGATGCGCCGTACTACCGCGGCGTCAGGGATGGAAAGGACCGGGGCATCCTGCCGGACTACTATGCCTGGATCAGCAGCCTGACCGGCCTGAAGTTCACCTTCGTGCAGTTCGAGAACCAGGCGGCGGCCATCGACGCGCTGAAGCAGAAGAAGGCAGATGTCCTCGGCCTCTACAGCGACAGCATCGTCACGGCCTATGATCAGGGCATCTGCCTGACCAGCACCTATGCCTCCGTGCCGATCGTGCAGATCACCAGGGCCGGAAAGGATCCTGCCCAGGCGACTTCCATCTCCGCCAAGGAGCGCACGATCGCGCTGTTTCAGCGGATCTCGCTCAATATCGGCCAGAACATGAAGTTCGTCAGCTGCCGCACCGGCCGCGAGGGCTTTGATGCGCTCAGGCGCGGCAGGGTGGATGGCATGCTGTGCGGGCAGCCGACAGCAACCTGGCTCATCAATCAGGTCAGCAGCGCTGCCTATACCGTCTCGCCGGTCTCCTACTTCACGCTGGATCTTGCGGGAGCCGTGCGCAGCGAGGACACGGTGCTCTGCAGCATCCTGGACAAGGCCATCAAGGCCAATGCCTATACGTTTGACAGCATCGTCTCCGAGAATACCATGGCGGAGAACAGCCTCGCTGCCTTCATTGCCAGGATTCCGGCCTGGATGATCGTGATGATCACGGGCCTTCTGACGCTGCTCGTGCTGTCGCTTGTCATGGCCATGCTGAAGCTGCAGCGGAAGCGGAAGGAAGAGGCGGCGCTCTCGGCGGAGAAGGCGGAGACGGACCGCAGGGCAATCCAGGTGGCATCGGCAGAAAAGGCAAATGAGGAGCGCAACCGCTTCTTCTCCAGCATCAGCCACGACATGCGCACGCCGCTGAATGCCATCATCAATTATTCTGACCTGGCGGAGAAGTGCGCGGATGACCGGGAGAGGCAGAAGGACTACCTCGAGAAGATCCAGATCTCGGGACGGCTGCTGCTGGATCTCGTGAATGATACGCTGACGATCTCGAAGATGAGGAGCGGCAAGATGATCCTGGAGCCCCGGCAGCTGGATCTGCATCAGCTGCTGAAGACTGTCTCGACTGCCGTGCGCGAGGAGGCAGACCGGAAGCACGTGGAGTACTGGGTGGACCTGGATCCGAAGGAGCCGCACCTGATCTATGCCGATCAGCTGAATCTTGCCAAGATCCTGCTGAATCTTCTGACCAACGCGGTCAAGTACACGCCGCAGGGCGGGCATGTATCGCTGAAGGTGCGCACGGAGCAGCTCCAGGACGGCGGCACGCGCTGCATGTTCACGGTCACGGATGACGGCATCGGCATGTCAAAGGAGTTCCTGCCGCATATCTATGAGCCATTCGTGCAGGAACGCCATTACGGCAAGGAGCCGACCGGAACCGGGCTCGGCCTGACGATCGTGCATGAGCTGGTCAGGATGATGAACGGCCAGATCCATGTCAGCAGCACGGTCGGCATGGGCACCTCGTTTGCGGTGACGATACCATTCGGGCCGATTCCTGAAGACTCGAAGGAAAAGGCGCCGGCAGCGGAGCAGCCTGAGAATGCAGTGCCGCTGCAGGGCAGGAAGGTGCTGCTGTGCGAGGATAATGCGATGAATCGCGAGATCGCGGTGCTGATCCTGCAGGAGATGGGAATAGATGTGGATACCGCCGTGAACGGGAAGAATGGATGCGATCTCTTCCGGGCCTCGGCGCAGGGGGAGTACAGCGCGATCCTGATGGATCTGCGCATGCCGATCATGGATGGCCTGCAGGCCGCAAGGGCAATCCGGGCCATGGACCGTCCGGATGCGCAGCGCATCCCGATCATCGCAATGACGGCGGATGCCTTCGAGGATGACCGCCGGGCCTGCCTGGAGGCGGGCATGAATGATCACGTCGCCAAGCCGGTAGATCCCGCGGTTCTGAGAACGGCGCTGGAGCGCGCGCTGAAGAAGTCGTGAGTCGTTCGAAAATGGCTCAATATGTATAGATGAAAAATTCGAGGAATATGCCTCGAATTTTTCTGAATATGCCTGCATGATTTATCTGAATTGAAGCGACAAAATGAAAAATGGATATAGAAACATAGAATCACTGCAAATTGCAGATGAATATCATTCTCTCAAAATTCCGGATAAGTCGCAGAATGCAATTTCTAATCGCGTTATGCATATTTAACATCATACAAAGATGTGCTCGCTCAATTATAATGCTCTGGTAAAGACGCATGCGCTATTATACAAGCATCGTTTTGGAATCACACTTATTCTTATGTATGCATGGCTGAGAGGCATGCATACATGTTTTGCCTGATGCGCTATTATATTCTGCTGACTCAAAGAAGCCCATGAATCGCCTGTATCATTGTCTGAATTGGTAAAGAATAGCTATTGCTAAAGCGACCTGATCAGACAGACATGTTTTCATTATGCTTATGAGATTAATTCACGACACAAAAATAGCTTTACTGATTTAAATGTAGGGGGGCTCAATCATGAGTAAAAGGAAGAAAATAACTACTGCTTCTATCAAGGGAATTACCGCCGCGGCTGCACTCAGCACTTTGCTTTCCGGCTGTGATTTCACGTGGCTGAATTTTGAAAAGTCCGCAGATAATAAGAATCAGCCAGCAGCCGCTGCAATAGAAGAGAAGAAGGCTGATGATTCAAAGGTTACACAGGAACAGCCAAAAGCGGACAATTCCGAGAATAAAGAACAAAAATTGCCGGAAAGCCCAGATCAGACAAGCAAGACAAGGCCAAATTCGCAAGTGTTGAAAATGACATCAGTATATCCGATAGCAGAAAATACAGATGACATTTCCACGAATGACGATAAGCCTGCAAGCAGCAAAACACCAGAAAATAAACAGCAAGAAATCAGTCCTTGGCAGCTGGAGCTGAATCGTCTGAATCAGGCAGTTCTTGATGCAGCGAATCGGCTTACCACAGCGCAGGCAAATCTCAAGACTGCACAGGATCTGTACGATGAGGCTCTCGCTGCTCTCAATGCCGCAACCGGTACTCTGATCACTCCGGAAAAGGCAGTCGAGGAGGCTAAGCTGTTTGCAGGCCAGAAGGCGGCC
>Ga0183095_10799_pt1 | contig 56494 bp, 47 predicted proteins | sample BioMet4_FD_130346 | JGI IMG/M metagenome (GOLD analysis project Ga0183095, IMG submission 130346) | Microbial communities from bioreactor (seeded with sewage sludge) at LBNL, California, USA - Biofuel metagenome 4 (v2) (version 3) | ecosystem: Engineered > Bioreactor > Anaerobic > Unclassified ...
ATATGGAAGTGCTAAAGAGGATGCCATTCAAAGCTCAGAAATCAGTGTTTACCAAGTTGGAGGAGATAGCCGATCTCACCCAGCTAAGTCGTGAGGACCGTATGAAATACGACAAGGCCCTGAAGGTTTATCGTGACAATTATGCCGTAATGGAATGTGCAAGGAAGGAAGGGCGTGATGAAGGAATTACAGAAGGAATGGAGAAAGGAATGAAAACAAAAGCAACTTCAATAGCAAGGAACTTGAAATCGATGGGCTTAACGATAGAACAAATATCGCAAGCAACGGGACTCTCCAACGAAGACATAGAGAAGCTATAATCTTTTACTAAACGATACATGTTATAGGCGGGCATTTGTCCGCCTATATTGTCATTAATTTAAGAACAAGTTCTATAATAGATCATCAAATTTATATTCGACGCGTCTATTTAAAATCGCATCAAGAATATGCTGTAGGTCCATTTTTACTGCCATTGCTTGTAAATATTTTGAAATCATAATGAATAACTTCTTCATTTACAACAATATCATGCGTATACCCCCAGTGACATTACTTAATATGAGAATTTAGTAAGCTTTGCTATAATTACAACAGTACTCCCTCTGCCAAGTTTATTATCTACCCCTTCGTCACTTCGTGACACTTCCCCTGCCAGGGGAAGTACATGCTATTATGCTAGTTTAGTTATTAATCACTGCTGCATAGAATTAGTTTTTGGTTTTAATTACTGTATACTACTAGCGGGAGATAGCACTTGTCTGAAAATCAACGCCAAAAATGCAGGATTTTCTTTTGCCAATAAGAAAGATAAACTATATTTGTAGTCTTAACAATCAAAACAGTTTAATATGAAATATATCGTAATTGGTGGTGTTGCCGGAGGTGCTACAGCTGCGGCACGATTAAGGAGATTAGATGAACATGCTGAAATTATTCTTTTCGAGAAAGGTAAATATGTGTCATACGCCAACTGCGGTCTGCCTTATTATATTGGCGGTACTATCAGTGATCGTAAAAAGCTCTTCGTCCAAACGGCAGAAGGGTTCACCAATCGCTTCCGTATAGATATCCGTACACAACAAGAGGTTATTGATATTCGTCCTGCAGAAAAGACTGTCGTCGTACGGCGGTTGGAGACGGGTGAGGAATACACTGAGAATTACGATAAACTCGTTCTGTCACCTGGAGCCGAACCTATGCGTCCGCCTATTCCAGGTATCGACGACCATCACATCTTCACCCTCCGTAATGTTGACGATACCGATATCATCAAGCAATATATTGTTGATAAGCAACCTCATCATGCTGTCGTTATCGGAGGTGGTTTTATCGGGCTCGAGATGGCCGAGAACTTGAAAGAGGCTAAGGTAGAAGTAACGCTCGTCGAGATGAGTAACCAGGTAATGGCTCCGCTCGATTTCTCTATGGCATCAATCGTACATCAGCATTTGGTATCAAAAGGGGTCACACTCATACTGAATGACGGCGTCTCAGCTTTTCATCCTTCCGAAAAATCAGTGAATATCTCGTTACAATCGGGCAAGCAACTCGAATCTGACTTCGTCGTCTTAAGTATCGGCGTTCGTCCCGATACGGCATTGGCAAAAAAAGCCGGGCTTACGATAGGGAAGTTGGGAGGTATATCTGTCAACAACTATTTGCAATCTTCCGACGAAGATATCTATGCTATCGGCGATGCTATCGAAGTACGCCATCTTGTAACGGATATGCCAGCCAAGATAGCTCTAGCAGGACCAGCCAACAAGCAAGGTCGTATTGCTGCTGATAATATTGTACTTGGCAATCAAGAAATATACAAGGGCAGTCTCGGAACTGCTGTTGCTAAGATATTCGACTTGACTGTTGCTTCTTCAGGAGCCAATGCCAAGCAGCTGAAACAAGCGGGCATTCCCTATCTCTCGTCGTGGACTCATCCTTCGTCTCATGCAGGTTATTATCCTAAAGCATTGAATATGTGCATCAAGATTCTCTTCTCGCCGAAAGACGGAAGATTGTTTGGTGCTCAGATTGTTGGTTACGATGGGGTCGACAAACGTATTGAGATGCTTGCTCAAACTGTACAGCACCATGGCACAGTTTATGAACTCTCCGAATTGGAACATGCCTATGCCCCGCCATATTCTTCGGCTAAAGACCCTGTAAACATGGCAGGATTTGTGGCAGAGAATATTCTATCCAACAATGTCGAAATTATCACTTGGCGGGATGTTGCCAACCTCCCTGCCGATACAATATGTGTCGATGTGCGCAATCCGCTGGAGTACAGTCTGGGCAGTATTCCGGGATTTATCAATATTCCGCTCGATGAATTGCGCGAACATCTTAGCGAACTTCCTAAAGACAAGACTATCGTACTCTCTTGCGCCGTTGGTTTACGTGGTTATCTCGCCTGCCGCATCCTCATGCAAAATGGATATACACACATTCGCAATTTATCGGGTGGATACAAAACGTGGCAAGCGGCAACGGCTCCTATAAATATCCCTACCTGCGATTGCTCTGCGGAAAATGACAAACCTTGTTCACCGCAACCAGCATCTGCACTGACTATCGATGCCTGCGGACTGATGTGTCCGGGACCGATTATGCAGCTAAAAAATGCTTATGCTGAGTTGAAGGAATCCGAAACCTTATGTGTACGTGCTACCGACCCGGCTTTCGAAAGAGATGTAAACTCATGGTGTAAGATGACAGGGGCCAGACTTAATTCCGTCGTGAACGAGAGTGGCACTATTGTCGCTTCGATAACCAAATGTGCCCCTTGCAATGTTGCTGATACCAAAGTCCATGCGGGCAATAATAAGACACTCATCGTATTCAGTGACGATCTCGATAAGGCATTGGCTTCTTTCGTACTTGCCAACGGTGCAGCCGCAACGGGTTGCAAGGTTACGATGTTTTTCACATTCTGGGGACTCAACGTCATTAAGAAAACTATCAAGCCTGCAGTTAAGAAAGACATCTTCGGCCGCATGTTCGGCATGATGCTGCCCACCGACAGTCGCAAACTCAGTTTGTCGAAAATGAACATGTTCGGCATTGGCAGTAAGATGATGCGTCATATCATGAAGATCCGTCGTATCGACAGTCTCGAAAGTCTCCGTCAGCAAGCCATCGATAATGGTGTAGAAATGATAGCATGCACAATGAGTATGGATGTCATGGGAGTAGCTAAAGAGGAGCTTCTGGACAATGTCACATTGGGCGGCGTAGCAACTTATATGGAACGGGCGGATACAGCTACAATGAATCTGTTTATTTAAGTTAGTTAGTGATTACAACTGCATAAAGTTGGTTTTAATTACTAGAGTACTCCCTCATCTTAAGGGGGAAGTACTTTATTTATATGTTAGTTTGATTTTTAATTACTTGTTACCAATTCTAAAATTGGAAATGAGATTTGTTGTGACACATTATTTCAACAATTCTTTTATTTTTTCAATTAATAGAAGTATTTTTGCACAACATTGCAATAAAAAGGAAAATAATGGAAGCTCTTTCATTCAATACTATCGAGATTATCATCCTCGGCGCTACAGGATTGTTCTTACTCATCCAACTATTTTATTATTTCGGTATTTACCGACGCATATTTGCTCATAATAAGTCGGTTAACAAAGGTGATATCAACTTCAGTGAGGAGTTTCCTCCTGTTTCTATCATCATCCGCTCGTGCAACGAGTCGGTGAATTTGCGGAATAATCTGGAGTCGGTATTGCAGCAAGACTATCCTCAATTTGAGGTTATCGTTATCAATGACGGCTCAACCGACGAGAGTGAAGAATTTTTAGTTCAACTGGAACAGAAATATACGAACCTGTATCATAGCTTTACTCCCGACCTGATTCGGAATATCAGCAACAAGAAACTGGCTCTTACCCTCGGCATTAAAGCCAGCAAATACAACTGGCTCGTGTTTACCGAAGCGAACTGTCGCCCTTCCAGCAACCAGTGGCTGAAGATGATGGCCCGCAACTTTACTCAAACTACCGATGTAGTGCTGGGCTTCAGCACCTATACCTACCGAAAGGGATGGAGCAACAAACTGGAATGTTTCGATGCGCTTTTCTCGGCAATGCGATTCCTGGGAATGGCACTAAATAGTAATCCGTATATGGGTATCGGCAGGAATATGGCTTACCGCAAACATCTGTTCTTCGACAATAAGGGCTATTCGCACTTCTTGGAGCTGCTTCGCGGAGAGGATGATTTGTTCATCAATGAGGTGGCCAACGATACGAATACGAGGGTTGAAACTTCTCCCGAATCGGTTGTCCGTCTGTTTGTACCCGACTACCCTCATTCGGAATGGAAAAGGAGCAAGATAAGCTACTGCGTCACTTCTCGTTTCTATAAAGGCGGTCAGAGGGCTGCTTTCGGATTCGAAACAATGTCGATGTTCCTCCTGTACGGATGTGCTGCTGCGGGTATTGCCATGGGCGTAATCGATATGCATTGGCTGGCTGCAGGCATCGCTCTGCTGCTATGGATAATCAGATATATTTTCCAGGCTGTCATCGTGAATAAAACATCGAAAAGCCTGGGAGAAAAAAGAAGATATTACTTCACTCTCCCATTGTTCGACTTTCTGCTTCCGCTGAAATCGATGTCATTCAAAAGTTCTAAGCTGGCTCGTAAAGAGAACTACAGCGTACACAGCAGCTACTTTACTCGTAACGCATAGAGTTGGCGGGATGAATCTTCGAGATGAGATACGAAGGTCCTAACAGCATTATCAACGATACCAGGAACGAGCAGATATTGATTACCAGGAAGAACCAGATATTGAACGTCACGGGTACAGTATCTACGTAGTAGGATGCAGGGTTCAACTTGATAATCTTGAAATGCCCTTGCAAATAGATGATAAGCAATCCGATAACATTGCCCCACAACATTCCCTTTCCGATAATGAACACCGACAGCCACAAGAATATCTTGCGGATAGTATGATTGGTGGCTCCCAAAGCCTTGAGCAGTCCTATCATATTGGTACGCTCGATGATGAGAATCAATAATCCTGATATCATGGTGAAGCCTGCAATGCCGATCATCAGGATGAGGATAACCCATACATTGGTATCGAGCAATCCGAGCCAGGCAAATATCTGAGGATTCTGCTGCTGGATATTACGGACGTAATAGATGCCGCCGTAGCGGTCGACAACCTTATCGACATTGTTAGCAATCTGGTAGGTAGTCTGCTCCAATTTGTCGTAATCCCGAATCATCAGCTCAAGACCGCCGTACTGGTCTTCTTTCCAGCCGTTCAGACGGTTGACCATGTAGATATCGGTAATGAGGAATATCTTGTCGTATTCGGCAAAATTAGTCTGATAAATACCCTTGACAGTAAGACGACGGGCACGTACGGTACTGTCGCCGATATAATAGGTATATATTTTATCGCCCACCTTCAGTTTCATTTTATCGGCGATGGTCTTCGAGATGAGCACCTGATTAGTGGATGTAGAATCGCTGAAATTAGGAACTGTCCCTGCCACCAGGTATTGCTTCAGAAAAGTAGGATCGAACTCAGGGCCGACACCCTTCAACACCATTCCTTGAAAAGCATCATCGGTCTTTATAATGCCGGGCTTCGTGGAATAACGCTGTATATGCTTCACTTGCTTGTAGTCGGACAGTTCTGCCAGCAGGCTGTCGTTTACCACGATAGGACGGACCTCGTAAGAACGGGCATCGTCCATATTGCTGATGATGATATGCGAGCCGAAGCCGATGACCTTATTACGTACCTCTCCCTTAAAGCCTATCACTACTGCTACCGAGACCAGCATCACTGCCAGACCGATAGCGATACCTACCATAGCAATCAAAATAGCAGGTTTAGAGGCTCTTTTGCCTTTCTCAGACCCGCGATAAATATGTTTTGCAATAAAAAAAGAAATCATTTTCTTTTCATTATTTTAATTAATCTACCCTACCAGGATATGCCTCAAGTGCTTTCTGTAAGATAAACAATGCACGCGACAAATCCTCCTTCTTCAATACGTATGCGATACGCACCTCATTCTTTCCCATTCCCGGCGTTGTATAGAAACCCGAAGCCGGTGCCATGAAAACTGTCTCGTTCTCGTATTGGAATTCTGACAAACACCAAGCACAGAACTTATCGGAATCGTCGACAGGCAACTTAGCTACTGTATAAAAGGCACCCATCGGTATCGGTGAATAGACACCGGGAATACGATTCAACCCGTCGATCAGGCATTTACGGCGCTCCACATACTCGTCGTAGGTGTCGCGCAGATAATCGTCGGGAGTATCCAACGAAGCCTCGGCAGCTATCTGTCCGATAAGTGGCGGACTCAACCGTGCTTGACAGAACTTCATGACGGCCTTGCGCACTTCGGCATTCTTTGTGATGAGCGCCCCGATACGGATGCCACATTCGGAATATCTTTTCGAAACGGAATCGATAAGCACTACATTCTGTTCGATTCCTTCCAGATGGCAAGCGGAAATATAGGGGGAACCGGTATAGATGAACTCACGATATACCTCGTCGGAAAACAAAAACAAATCGTATTTCTTCACGATATCGCGTATTCTGTCCATCTCTTTACGGGTATACAAATACCCTGTCGGGTTGTTCGGATTACATATTAATATTCCCTTTGTACGCTCGTTGATGAGTTCTTCGAATTTCTCCACCTTAGGGAGCGAAAAACCTTCGTCGATGGTAGTGGTGATAGTCCTTATCACAGCTCCTGCCGAAACGGCAAATGCCATATAGTTGGCATAGGCGGGTTCGGGAACGATGATTTCATCGCCGGGATTCAAACAGGATAAGAAAGAGAATAGTACAGCTTCGGAACCGCCTGTCGTGATGATGATATCGTCGACAGAAAGATGAATATTGAACTTTTCATAGTACTTGAGCAGCTTCTCGCGATAACTGCGATACCCTGCACTCGGACTATATTCCAATATCTTGCGGTCTATATGCCGGATGGCGTCAATCGCGACTTGAGGTGTAGGCAGATCGGGCTGTCCAATATTGAGATGATATACATGGACTCCTCGTTGCTTCGCTGCATCGGATAGCGGTGCAAGCTTTCTAATCGGAGATGCGGGCATCTCCACCCCTCGCATTGAAATTGTAGGCATATTTACTGTTTTACTATTCAATTGTACTGTCCTATTACAGAGAAGGACAGATAAAAGTGCTGCAAATTTAAGCATTATCTCGCATAATTGCACAAAAAAAGAAAAACATTATCTGTTAGGATGCAATTTGTTCATTTCAAAAGAATATGTTACTTTTGTACTGCGCCAACTTAAACAATTCTGAAATGCAAATCAATTTTATAACTTTTTCATCGTTACTACATAAAACAGATATCGTACTTTCGCACAAAGAAATTATAGACGAACTAAACAAATTCTTCACCCTGAAATTTTATAAGCCAAATGAAATAGACAAGCTGACCGACAAGGATTTTACAGTTGTCTTTATTGGCACGGGGGGCGTTGAACATCTCGTCATCAGCCAGTTTGAGAAACTTCCGCGACCGCTGATTATCCTTGCCGACAATTACGAGAACTCGTTACCTGCAGCATTGGAGATTTCTTCGTGGGTACGTCACCAAGGGGTGAAGTGCGAACTGCTTTACGGAAAGAAAGAGACGGTGGTACAACGCCTGCAAATCATGGCCGACTGCTTCATGGCACAACATGCCCTTTTCGGCTTGAAGATTGGCGTTATCGGCACTCCTTCACCATGGCTGGTATCGAGCGGTGTCGATTATCTGCTGACTAAACGTCGTTGGGGCATCGAATTTATTGATATCACCCTCGACGAAGTGTACAAGCGATACAATAGTATATCGGGGAATGATGTTCATCCGGAAGTGGAAAACATTATTTCAAGAGCCACTCAATGCCGCGACTGTTCTCCCGAAGAAATTGTGAAAGCCATGCGATTGTATAAGGCCATTAAAATGGTATGTGATGATTTCCATTTGAATGCGCTGACATTGAGCTGCTTCAAAATTCTAGAGAAACTGAATGTTTCGGGTTGTCTGGCTTTGTCGCTGCTGAACGACGACGGTATCATTGCAGGCTGTGAAGGCGATCTTCAATCGATTTTCACTATGGTGACATCGAAAACTATAACGGGATGCGACTGCTTCATGGCGAATATCAGCAGGATAATGCCTGATGTGAACGAAGTAGTATTCGCTCATTGTACTGTCGGCACGAAGATGGCCGACACTTTCTGCCTGCGCACTCACTACGAATCGAACAAGAGCATCGGCATTCAAGGTATATTGCCCATGGGAGTGATAACGGCCGTCCGTTGTGGCGGTGAATGTCTGGATGAGTTCTATGCCGCTTCGGGGGATATCATCGAGAACACGGAATATACTCATTCATGCCGTACACAGATAAGAGTGAAGATGCATTCGTCAGTAGACTACTTCTTGAATAACCCGCTGGGGAATCATCATATCGTCATGGCAGGCAACCAGGTGGAACTGCTGAAGAAGTTCTTCGAAATAAATACTTGCAAAAGGGTAGAATAATATATGAACCTCACTAATTATCATTGCCACAGCCTATTTTGTGACGGGAGAGCAGATATGGAATCATTCGTTCGCTTTGCTGTAACAAAGGGCTTCTCTTCTTTCGGCTTCTCATCGCATGCTCCTCTTCCCTTCCCTACGAACTGGACAATGGAATGGGACCGCATGGATGATTATCTGCATGAATTTGAAAGACTGAAAACGAAATACAAAGACCGCATCGAACTGATTATAGGATTGGAAATTGATTATATCGACGATACTTATAATCCGTCGTATCCACGATTCCATCGGTTGCCTCTCGACTTTCGCATCGGTTCTGTTCATCTGCTTCCTGATATGAACGGTAAACTGGTGGATAGCGACTGCCCTGCGACAAAGTTCTGTACGATGGTGGACGAGCACTTCGACGGAGACATAGAAGGGGTGGTAAAATTGTATTATCAGCGCTCGAAAAGGATGATTGAACTGGGTGGATTTGATATTGTGGGACATGCTGACAAGATTCATTATAATGCGTCGTGCTATCGGCCTGGACTGAAAGATGAGCCTTGGTACGACTTGCTGGTGAAGGATTATCTGGAAGAGATTGCTCAATATGGCTACCAAGTGGAGATAAATTCGAAATCGTACCCCACGCTGAACACATTCTATCCTGATGAGCGCTATTTCGAAATGATGCATTCGTTGGGCATCAAGGTTCAGGTAAACAGTGACTCGCATTATCCCGACAGAATCAATAACGGCCGACAGGAAGCGCTTGTCGCTCTAAAAAAGGCTGGCTATAAAGAGGTGATGGAATGGCACAATGGGGTGTGGACTGAACAGGAAATCGATATTTCATAATATATATAGGAGATACAACCATGGAAAAGGCAAAGGTATATTTTACGAATCTGAGAACAAATCCGTCGAGTAACCTGCTCGACAAGATGGAACGACTCGTTAAGGCTGCGGGGATTGCAAAGATCGATTTCAAAGATCAGTTCGTTGCTATCAAACTGCACTTCGGCGAACCGGGTAACTTGGCTTACATCCGCCCGAACTATGTGGCAAGGATGGCTAATCTGCTGCGCGGCTTGGGAGCTAAACCTTTTCTGACTGACTGCAATACACTGTATTCGGGCGGCAGAAGCAATGCGGTCGACCACCTGAAGAGTGCGATGGAAAATGGCTTCAACCCTATATCTGCCCAATGTCCGGTGATTATTGGCGACGGTCTGAAAGGTACTGATTATCGCGAAATAGATATCGACGGGGAATACTGCAAGGCTCCCAAAATCGGAGCAGCTGTAGCGGATGCTGATATCATCATTTCGATGACTCACTTCAAAGGACATGAACAAACGGGCTTCGGCGGTGTGCTGAAGAACTTGGGAATGGGCTGCGCCAGTGTGGGCGGCAAACTGGAACTGCACTCGGACGCTCAACCGATAATCGATGCTGATGAATGTAAAGGCTGCCGTATCTGCGTAAAGAATTGTGCACATGGAGCTATACATATCAATGAGAAACGCATTGCAGAGATTGACTACAGCAAATGTGTAGGTTGCGGACAGTGTGTTGCTTTGTGCCAGTATAACGGTGCGGTACTAGGTTCTTGGGATACATCGGAACGCCTGAACTATAAGATTGCAGAATATACTAAAGCGGTACTGAAGGATAAGCCGAACTTCCACATCAGTTTCATTATGGACGTTTCGCCCGAATGTGATTGCTGGAATCATAACGATGCTGCCGTAGTTCCAAATATCGGTATGGCTGCTTCGTTCGATCCTATCGCACTCGACAAAGCATGTGCCGACTTAGTCATCAAGGCCCCTGTAATGCCAGGCAATAAACTTGCCGACGAACATCCGCACGAAGAGCTGCGAGGTTCCGACAAGTTCCACCTGCTGCATCCTGATACGAAATGGCAGGCTGCGTTAGAACATGGTGAGAAAATAGGTTTGGGTACGCAATCGTACGAATTGGTCACAGTATAATTATAGTTATGAATACAGAGAGCAACCATGCGGAACATCACCACGATCACCATCACACTCACGAAATCACTTCGCTGAACAAGGCATTCATTGTCGGCATCTACTTGAATATTGCCTTCGTGATAGTGGAATTCACTACGGGCTTCTTTTCGAACTCGATGGGATTGCTATCGGATGCAGGACATAACCTGAGTGATGTAGCCAGCCTTGCTCTCTCTATGCTCGCCTTTCGTCTGGCTAAAATAAAGCCCAATGAACAGTATACTTACGGTTATCGCAAGAGCACTATTCTGGTTGCCTTATGCAATGCGGTTCTACTGCTTACAGCTGTCGTTTTTATCGCCATCGAGAGTATCAGCAAACTGATTCATCCGCAGGCTGTAAACGGCAGTATGATTATCTGGGTAGCTGCCGTCGGGGTATTTATCAATGCTTTTACCGCTTACTTATTTATTCATGACAAGGACAAGGACATCAATGTGAAAGGGGCTTATCTGCACATGGCTGCCGATGCGCTGGTGTCTGTAGGCGTCGTGCTGTCGGGTATCGTTATCTGGTTTACCGATTGGTACTGGATTGACCCTTGCATCGGACTGGTTATTGCGTGCATCATTATCTTCTCGACTTGGTCGCTGCTTCGCGAAAGTGTACGGCTCTCGTTGGATGGTGTTCCGAAGGGTGTAAATGCTTCGGAGATTATCAGCATGATGAAGGCTCATCCCGGCATTAAGGATGTTCACCATGTACATATCTGGGGAATCAGTACAACCGATGTTGCCATCACTGCTCATGTAGTAATGAATAATATTGCGGATATGGAAACGGTGAAGCACGACTTGAAGCAATTGCTAAGGGAAAAAGGGATTGTTCATGCCACCCTTGAATTTGAATCGGAAGAGAACAGATGCAAGGATTGCGAAACGCTGGCAGATTCGAATGGTATATAGTATGAGTCTCTGTTAATCGGCTTTCTCGCTCAGTTCCAGCCAACGCATAGACTTCTCATCCAACAAATCGTTGACCTGAGGCAAGCGTTTCGACTTTTCCGTGAGTTCGTCTACTTGAAGTGTTCCACTGCACAATGCTGCTTCGAGTTCTTTCTTCTCGACTTCGAGAGCGGCGATGTCTTTCTCCAGTTGTTTGAATTCTATCTGCTCTTTATAGGTAAGACGGACTTTTGCTTCAGTCTTCACCTTCTTTGTCTTGGCCTCTTGGGGCTTTTCGTCAGCTTTCTTCTGCTTATCGTGTATCTCTTTCCAATCGCGGTAGTCGCTGTAATTGCCAGGATACTCGCGTATATCTCCATCACCGTTGAATATCAGTAGATGGCCTACTACCTTATCCATAAAGTAACGGTCGTGACTGACGACTATCAGACAGCCATTGAACTGCAGCAGATATTCTTCGAGCACATTGAGCGTCATAATATCCAAATCGTTAGTAGGCTCATCTAAAATCAGGAAGTTGGGACTGTGCATAAGTACTGTACAGAGGTACAGTCTGCGCTTCTCGCCACCACTCAATTTATAGATATAGTTGTATTGAGTAGCAGGAGTAAATAAGAAATGCTGCAGGAATTGCTGAGCAGACAGTTTCTTCCCATCGGCAAATTCTATATAATCGGCTATGGAAGTCACAGCATCGATAACCTTCATCTGGTCGTTGAAGTGCATTCCTTCTTGAGAATAATAGCCGAAACGTACGGTTTCACCGATTTCCAAGGTTCCCTTGTCCACTTGTAACTGGCCCAATAATATTTTGAGGAAAGTAGACTTACCTGTCCCATTATTACCCACAATACCCATCTTCTCGTAACGAGTAAAGATATAAGAGAAATCGTCCAATATCTTTTTCTCTCCAAAGCTCTTATATAGATGGTCGGCTTCGAATATCTTCTTGCCGATATATGAGGCATTGACATTGAGCTGGACATTCGTATCTTCAATACGACGCTTTGCCACTTTCTCGAGTTCGTAGAATGCTTCTTCCCGATAGCGGGCTTTATGTCCTCGGGCTTGAGGCATACGGCGCATCCAGTCGAGTTCTTTCCGATACAGATTGTTTGCCCGCTCTATCTCCACATTGGCAGCATTGATTCGCTCTGCCCTCTTTTCAATATAATAATTGTAATTGCCCTTGTAGGAATACAACTGCCGGTTTTCTAATTCGAATATTACATTGCAGACACGGTCCAGGAAATATCTGTCGTGCGTGACCATCAACAAGGTGATGTTCGAACGCTTCAGATAACCTTCGAGCCATTCAATCATATCCAAATCCAAATGGTTGGTCGGCTCATCGAGAATCAAGAACTGCGGGTCCGATATCAACGTATTCGCCAATGCAACACGTTTGAGTTGTCCGCCCGACAGCTGACTGATTTTTTGTTGATAATCGTATATCTTTAGTTGAGATAGTATTTGCTTGATTTTGTTTTCGTACTCCCAGGCTTTGGCATGTTCCATACGCTGTAGGAGATCGTCCAATCCAGGATTTCCAGGTGTCTGCAGACAAGCTTCGTATTCTTTAATCAGTTCTACCGTATCGTTGCCATGTTCAAAACAAGCTTCCAAAACAGACAGTTCGGGAGAATAGTGTGGTGTTTGAGGAAGATAGCCGACACGCAAATCACGGCGAAAGACGATATTCCCACTGTCTTTTGGTTCCTCGCCGACGATGATGCTCAGCAACGTACTCTTTCCTGCTCCGTTTTTAGCGATGAGCCCGATACGATCACCCTCAGTCAAGCCGAAAGAGATATTATCAAAAAGTACCAGGTCGCCGAATGATTTCGTCAGATTCTCTACCTGTAAATAACTATTGTCCATTCCCTATTGAATTTATCTTACGACAGAGAGGCAATTACATCTCCGTAAGTCTGCACCACATCTACAGACTGTTGATTCTTTACTTTACTCCACACTAGTTTCAAGGGATCGACAACCACCTCGTTGTATACCAATACAGGAGCTTCGCGATTACCGTCCATCAAAGTATTCCACGTAGTACCTTCCACCTCATTGGCAACGATACAACAGATTGTAATGCCTATATTAATCCATGCCTCCCGCTTTTTGGGAGAGATATCGCTTTTCGTTATCGCCCGCTGGATATTATTCAAATCCTCTTCGATTCCTTGGAAGTCGACTGTCAACTGATTCTTCACCAAATCGCTGGTCCACTTGAAGGCTTCGTCTATCTGATATATTTCGGAAAGACGAATAGGTATTCTCTCGGCAGGGTATTTCTTGTCCGCCTCACGAATCTCAATAGAAGAGATTATCTTTTCGGCCGCGTCAATATCGCCGTCGGGAACAGTAGTGAAAGTACATTCGAGTGACGTATCCCCCTTACCTGTAATCCAGACATGAGTGACATACTTCTTTTCTTCTTCTTCGAAATACTCTTTACTGTAAGCACATTTGAATGCACCCACAGTGGATACCTTAGAATATACATTAGAATCCAATTCCGACTGGCAGGCATCGTCACCGAAATGATTACTTCCAACAGCATCAGGGCTCTCCCTAAATGCCGAAATACGGAAATTACCTGTCCACTTATCGGGATTATAAAACAAGAAACTATCGGCTGTATCTTCAAACTCGTTCCAATCTGAAGGATATACCATAGAGAACCAACCACCGGGTGATATAAACTTCTTTCCTTCGTGCATATTCTTAATTCTTTATAGATGCAAATATTGTTTGCTATTCAGGAGACAAAGATATAAAGAAATTTTAGCACTGTGTGCAAAACCTTAATAGAAACGTTGTGGAATGATGAGTTAGCAAAAAAAATCTGCCGCGTGATATCACATCATGACGGCAGAGACAATCAGTAATATATAGTAACAGAACCTTATTCTGTACCACCTCCCAACGCGTGATAAAGTGATATTACTCCTTCGATTTCATCGTATTTATCACTAACTTCCGACAATTTCGCATTGAGCAATGTCTGTTCGGCATTGAGAACATCAAGATAGTTTGTCGTACCATTTTCCATAAGCAACTTAATATTGTATACTGCTTTCGTCAGTTTTTCTATTTCTTGTTTATCAGTATTTTCTTTTTTCAAAGCTGTTTGCCATTGTTTTAATGCATTATTCACTTCTCTAACTGCGTCTAATATCGATTGGCTGTAACTGAGTAACGCTTCCTGCTGCTGCGCTTTTGCAATCTTCAGATTAGCTTCATTCACTCCTTTGCTAAGTATCGGTTGGGTAAGTGAACCTAGAGCGGTGAGCAACATCTTGCCCGGATTTGCAATAGTTGCTCCTCCGCTGTTGGTCCATCCTGCTGTTCCGCTGAGAGTGATTGACGGATAAAATGCAGAACGGGCTTTATTGACTCCATAAAAGGTTTCTTCTAAAGAATATTCAGCTTGACGAACATCCGGTCGTCTGCTTAACAAAGAAAGAGGCACTCCAACAGATAGTGAAGAAGGAAACGATTGATTGTCGATCATACCTCGTTTAATTGATTGCGGAACACGACCAATCAATGTTGACAAAGAATTCTCTTGCTCGCTTATCTGCTGCTTTAGTTTGAGGGCTGCATGTTGTGCACTCAAGCAATTGGCCTCCGCCTGATTAACTTCTGCCTCGTTCGCTTTACCGGCAGCTTTCATGGCAAGTTCTGCTTTTACATCTTCCTGCCAAGCTGCAATAGTTTTGTCGGTTATTTCCAACTGCCGGTCGAGCATCAGAAGCGAATAATAACTATCGGCTATCGTTGCTATGAGTTTTGTCGTGACCGCTTGTGCGTAAGCCCTCGTTTGACCTACGACAGCCTTCTTTTGTTGTTTATTGTTGCGCAGTGATCCAAATGCATCTATTTCCCAACTTGCTGAAGTCCCTAAAGAATAGGTTTTTGTGACTTTGGAACCTCCATAGCTACTGAGTTCTCCTTGAGGTGTAAGTGATAATGAAGGTTGAAATGCAGAATGAGACTGCTGTAAAGTAGCTTCTGCCTCCTGAGTCTGTAAGAATGCTTTCTGAAGATTCGTGTTATTCTTCAACCCTTCCTCTATCAGATTTACTAAATCCGAATCAGTAAATAGTTGTCGCCAAGATAAAGAGGCTATCGATGTAGTATCGTCCTGCTGTAAAGAATCTCTGTACAATCCCTCAACGGGAAGTTTGTCAGGACGTTTATAACTGGTATATATTCCACAACTGTTGAATAGCAACAACATTGTGAACAAAAGTAATCCATATATATTTTTCATAATCATTTTTCTTTTAATTCTACTTCTTTATCCCGTTTCGGCATAACATGTTCTTCTATAGATTGGAACACGATAAACATGACAGGCTCAACGATTAGTAAAGCTACAGTTCCAACAAGCATACCTCCTACTACGCCTACCCCTAACGAGATATTTCCATTAGCTCCAGCTCCTGTTGCAAAGAAAAGAGGCATAAGGCCGATTATCATGCAGAGAGCAGTCATCAATATCGGCCGCAGACGAACAGATGCTGCCGAAATAGCTGCTCGAGCGATTGTCATGCCATGATGTCGACGTGTTGAAGCATATTCGGTAAGCAAGATAGACGTTTTCGACAATAAACCGATCAGCATAATTAAACCTGTTTGCATATAGATATTATTCTCGACACCAAAAACCTTTGCGAACAAGAAGCTGCCCAATAGTCCGAATGGAATGGAAAGCATTACTGCAATAGGAATAAATACGCTTTCGTACAGACAGCACAAAATGATATAAACGAATACCAAGCAAATGATGAATATGATAATGGTAGTTGAGCCTGATGATGCTTCGTCACGCGACAGGCCACTGAATTCGTAACTATAACCCGATGGTAATGTTTGTTTTGCAACTTGCTCTACAGCTTTGATTGCATCACCCGAACTATACCCGTTGGCTGCCGAAGCACTTACTAATATAGAACTGAACAAATTGAAACGAGTCAGACTTTCAGGACCATAGACTTTTTTCAACGTCACAAACTGACTTACCGAAATCATTTTACCATCTGAAGAACGGACATAAAGATTGTTTAGCGACTGGATATTGAGGCGAAATTCGGGACTAGCCTGAATCATGACACGATAGAGTTTAGAAAAACGGTTGATGTTTGATGCGTAGTTACCGCCGATATAAGAGGACATCACACTTAGTACATCGGAAGGCAATACATTTACACGCTTACATTTCGCTGCATCCACATCGACCATGTATTGTGGAAAACGAGCATCAAAAGAGGTCATGGCACTTTGTATCTCCGGTCGTTTGTTGAGAGCAGCAATAAACTGATTAGTATATTTCTGCAGATTTTCAATAGATCCACCTTGACGATCCTGAACGTATATTTCCAGTCCATTGGATACACCATAGCCCATCACCATCGGAGGAGCAAAAGCAAAGACTTTAGCATTCTTAATATCGGCAGTCAAAGCAAAGACTTGTCCGATAATAGCATCTTTACTGTCCGTTTTCTTTTTGCGCTCCTTCCAGTTTTTCAACCTTACAATAAACGAACCGCCCGACATGCTACTGCTGCCACTCATCATATTATAACCTGTTATCTTGGCATAAAGATATATTTGTGGAATGCGCTGAAGTCTTTTTTCAACCTCATTCATACATTTTTGCGTTTCTGCCAAAGTACTTCCAGGAGATGTGGTAATTGTTACGAAAACAGTTCCTGTATCCTCATCGGGTATTAGCCCCGTCTTCGTCGTTTTGAGTAAGAAGAAAAGAGCAATACAAGCTACTGCCAAAGATGAACCAACGAGCCATTTACGTTTGAAAAAGTATGTCAGCATACGTTTATACTTATTGCTCATCTTATGAAATGAAGTGTCAAAAGCGATGTGAAATCTTGATGAGAAACTCAATTTGACACCTTCTTCCGCTTTTTTGTGTGGTGTCATAAATAATGCACATAGCGCAGGACTTAATGTCAACGCATTTATAGCAGATATACCTACCGCTACTGCCATGGTAACACCAAATTGAGTATAGAATGTGCCCGATGTCCTCCCATAAAACAAACAGGTATGAAAACTGCCATAAACACGAGACTGGTAGTAATAATAGCCGAGGTGATACCTCCCATTGCATCGACCGTAGCTTTATAACGGGAGACATAGCCTTCGTCGAATTTGGCTTGTACAGCCTCGACGACCACTATGGCATCATCTACTACCGTTCCGATAACGAGCACCAATGCAAAAAGTGTGAGCAGATTGATACTGAACCCTGCGATATAGATGAATGCAAATGTGGCTATCAATGAAACGATAATCGAAATAGTCGGAATAAATGTTGAACGCATACTTTGCAAAAAGATGTATACTACAATCATGACAAGCAATATCGCCTCTATTAACGTTTCTATCACATTCGATATAGAAGCATCTAGAAAGTCTTTCGTGCTCATCAAATCTTTTAATACAATACCTTTCGGCAGTTGCGTATTTATCTCTTTCGTTAATTTATCTATGTTTTTTATAATCTCATTAGCATTAGAACCAGCCGTCTGCATCACCATACAGATAGCTCCTGGATGACCTTTTACCTCACTATTATTGTCGTAAGAAATAGCACCTAACTCGATTCGAGCTACATCTTTGAGTCGAAGTACTTCTCCATTAGGTAAGGATTTGATAACAAGATTCCCATATTCGTCGGTTGTTTCATAACGTCCGCGATATTTAAGTGTATATTGGAAGGTATTATTTGACTCTGCCCCGACTGTTCCTACAGGTGACTCAATATTCTCCTCGCCAAGTACAGTTGATATATCAGCCGGGACGAGACCGTATTGTGCCATTTTAGAAGGATTAAGCCAAATACGCATAGCATAATCTCCACCAACGATATTCACTTCGCCTACACCAGTAATTCGTTGTATACGCGGGATAATATTAATCTTAAAGTAGTTATTTAGAAAATTTTTATCATAACTATTATCAGGACTATAAAGGCTGAGTATCTTTAACTGACTAGTTTGCCTTTTCTCTGTTGTTACACCTATCTTTGTGACTTCAGCGGGTAACTGCCCTGTGACCTTCGATACACGATTCTGCACGTTGATGGCAGCCATATCAGCATCAGTTCCCTGTTTGAAGTAAATATTGATGGTAGCTGAACCAGAATTAGTAGCTGTAGAGGTCATATAAATCATTTTTTCTACGCCGTTGATGGACTCTTCGAGCGGAACGATAACACTTTTCTGCAGTGTCTCAGCACTGGCACCTGTATAAGTGGCGCTTACCAAAACGGTAGGAGGAGCAATATCTGGATATTGCTCGACAGGCAGGTTGGTCAGACCAATGATACCAATCATCACTAACAAAACAGAGATACAGATAGAAAGTATCGGACGATCGATAAATAGTTTTGTTGTCATAATCTATTCCTCCTTTTATCTCGTCTGTTTAGCCTTTACTTCTATACCATCCTGCAACAAGCCGGCACCATCGGATATGATAACATCACCTGCTTTCAAGCCACTCTCCACGATATACTCTTTCCCATCGTTGATCGGAAATACGGAAACCTTTGTAGATTGAGTTTTTCCATTCACAACTCTGTACACAAGAACTTTATCTTGCAATTCATAAGTGGCAGCCTGTGGAATGACAATACAATTCCGCCTTATCGATGGCAGGATGATATTACCGGTATTTCCGCTACGGAGCAGATGGTCAGGATTAGCAAACGATGCTCTGACACTTACAGAACCAGTGCTTTTGTCGACAATACCACTGATAGCATCGATCTTACCTTTCTTACCATAGTTACTTCCGTCGCTCAATGTCAGTTCCACAGCAGGCATATTTGCAACCTTTGATATATTTCCCACTTCGTGTGACATTTCTAGAACTTGATTCTCTGTAAGAGAGAAATAGACATGCATAATACGGTCGTCTGAAACCGAAACCAATGGAGTACTAATATTAGAACTCACCAAAGCTCCGACTCGATAAGAGATCATTCCAGCAACTCCATCCACAGGACTCTTAACGGTTGTGTACGACAAATCATTTTTAGCTTTCATAAATTCAGCTTGCGCCTGAGCTAGTACAGCATTCTGAGAACGAAGTGAAATTTGCGCCTGTTGCAAATCGAAAGATGAAACGACCTTCTGACTGAACAGTTTCTTTTTGCTATTCATCGTAAGCTGTGCATTGGCGACACCTGCTAAAGCACTTTCTACATTAGCCTTAGCGGTAGCTAAAGATGCTCGATAAGGCACTTGGTCGATGACAAATAATGTTTGACCTTTCTTCACTGCAGCTCCTTCGTTGATACAAATCTTTATAATCTTACCAGACACCTGCGGATATATATCCACATCTTGAAAACCTTGAATAGTTGCAGAATAACTCGTCTGCAATGTCTTATCAGAACACGTTACTGTAATCATCGGGTAACTGTTGTCTGTCGGCATACCTTGTTGTTTTTTGCAGCCTGCCATCAAAATGACGATACTTACTAAAATTAAATACTTCTGTTTCATATCACACTATATATTATCTGTTAAACAGGCGCAAAAATCATACTTTAAAATAAGATGTTCCATGTTGAAAACATGTCTTGATTTGTCAAATACGAAACAAAACGGTTTTATTAATATCTATTTTGCCTATAGATGTCATTAATTTGTCAAATACGAAACTAAGTCAGTTGTTAAAAAGACAAAACTGATAGCAAAAAACAAGGCGATTGAAGCTGGTTGCGAATAACATATACTATCTTTACATGCACTAAGGTAGTATAATGAATCTTGATGATTTTTTTAAGAATAAAGCAGGCTTCTATTTGATTGAATCAGGCTTTGCTATTTGGGAAGTGAAAAATAACGATTTTCTTCATCAAATAGACATGCCTGAAGTTCACATTCAACTGTTTATCATTAGGGGTAAAATAAATGCCATAATAGATAACCAACATGTGATTCTTCAGAGTGACAGTCTAACTGATATCTTGCACAGCAGAATGTCGATTGAACAAGCATCCGAGGATATCTCAGTCATTATTCTTTTTACTACTGAAGCATTCCTTGCCAACCTTATCAATAACAAGCCTCCCTTCCCTATCGAATATATTATGCAGCTGCTTCAACAACCAGTAATATTACTCACCCATAGCCAAGCGATTATCATTCGCGGAAGGCTGGAACTAGTTCTTGACATCTGCAAAACAGACACACACTATCATCAGTTGGAAATGTTAAAGTGTGCCCTCTGGATGGTTTTCCTAGAGATGTCTAACATATTTATGCATCAGAATGATGATATAAAGACTTCATCAGGAACCGATAGTAAGCGAATGCTATTCATGAAATATATCAAGATGCTTCCATCACATGTTAAACAAGAACGTAACATTAGTTTCTATGCTTCAGAATTGTGTATATCCAGTCAATATTTGGAACGGGTGGTTAAATTAACCTCTGGGCAGACTGCTTATCAATGGATAGAACGAACACTTATAGGTGAAGTGAACCACTTACTAAAAGATACAAACAAATCCATTCAACAGATAGCTGATATTTTCGGCTTTCCCGACCAGGCTACATTTACCAAATACTATAAACGAAATATGGGCATGACACCCACCGAATTCCGAACTAAAAATATTCTATAATAAGCTACAAACTTGGTGATTCTGGTGAAGACAAAGCATTATGCATAATGCTAAAAAAAGGATATAGCATATAATAATAGTTAAAAGAGCAATATTTTCAAAAGTCGCGCGCAACTTAAGGTGTACTTTTGTCGTCTAACAGGTGTTATCAAATTATAAACTATTAATTCTTATCGTATGCGGCATTATTTAACGCTATTCCTACTGTTATTGTGTGTAATAACAACGGGTAATGTATGTGCTCAACAGCACACTGTTCAACAAAAGAATATTAACACATGTACAATAAAAGGTATCTATCTTGATTCGCTGACCAAGGAAACTGAACCTTTTGCGACTATAAGAATCGTTAGAAAAGACAGTCCTCAGAAGTCCGTTAAATTGGCAGTAACAGATAAAAACGGTAATATCAATATTCCCATTCCATCTGCTGCAGGTACCTACTTGATGACTCTTTCATCGATAGGTAAACAAACAATCGTCAAATCGTTTACACTAAAGGCTGATTCCAAAGTTCTTGATTTGGGAAAGATCTACACCAACGACGAAACGCATAATCTGAAAAGTGTAGAGGTCGTCGCCCAAAAGCCATTGGTTAAAATGGATGTTGACAAGATATCTTATGATATGGAGGCCGATCCTGACTCTAAGACAAACACCGTGATGGAAATGCTGCGTAAAGTTCCATTGGTAACTGTTGACGGTGACGAAAATATTCGGGTAAACGGAAGTTCCAGTTTCAAGATATATGTAAACGGCAAGCCGAATACCATGATGAGCAATAACCCGAAAGATGTTCTGAAAAGCATGCCTGCCAATTCTATCAAACGTATTGAAGTGATTACTTCTCCTGGTGCAAAGTATGATGCTGAAGGAACTGCAGGTATCCTGAATATCGTCACTACAGGCATGAGTATGGAAGGTTACTCGGCAACCTTCAACGCCGGCGTATCTACCCAAGACCAAGGAGCAGGTATCTATGCCATGACGAAAGTGGGTAAGCTGACTTTCAGCGGAAGATATCAATACAGACATAATGAACGTCCTAAGAATTATCAAAACTCAACGCGTGAGAATTTCAACTCTGAAGTCCAAAAATATTTGGACTTAGACGCTTCAGGAAAGAATCGTGATAACTTCAACTTCTCTACAATAGAAGCCAGCTACGATGTAGACTCTCTGAGTTTGCTCTCTACTTCTTTCCAAATTATGGGTGGAAACGATATTGGCAATCGAGAATCCATGACAACAATGTGGAATTCTAATCGTACTTCTCAGGCATACAAATACTCCACTATGAACCATAACAAAACAAATTGGTCGTGGGTAGAAGGTAATGCCGATTATCAACGTACTTCAAAGAAGAACAAAGACCGTATCTTCACGTTATCGTACAAATTAAGCAAACAACCTAACGAAAGCAAAGGATATATTAAATATATTGATGTAGTTGACAATTTAGGACTGGATATCGTTAAAAACCTATACCTGAACAATAATTACTCGACAAGCAAATCTGCTACTCCCGAACACACTTTCCAAGTTGATTACTCGGATCCGTTATGGAAATACCATACCTTGGAGTTCGGTGCGAAATACATCCTTCGCAACAGTACCAGCAACAACAAGATGTTCGAGGCAAACGGAACCACCGAAGACTATGTTTACAATAATAACCGAAGCAGCCACTACAAACACATGAATGATATTTTCGCTGCTTATTTGAGTTACAAATTCAAATACAAAATCTTCTCCGTCATGCCAGGACTGCGTTATGAATATACCCATCAGAATATTAAATATCTGTCGGGTGCCATCAGTTCGGATGCCAATTTTTCTTCACACTATGACGATTTCGTGCCTTCTATCACTACGAGCTTTATGATAGGACAATCGAAAACATTGCGTTTAGAATACAATATGCGAATCAGCCGTCCCGATATCAACAGTCTGAACCCTTATTTTGATAACACGAGCCCGATGAACATCACTCAAGGTAATTCTAACTTGAAAAGTGAAAAGAGCAATACATTCAACTTGAATTACAGCGTATTCAATGTGAAATACAATGTTACTACTCAATTCCACCACACATTCAGTTCTGACGGAATCGAGAGCACCAGCCGACTTATCGGTGAGGGTGGCGAATGGTTCGATGGCAACAAGCACTATGCTTCGGCAGGTGCTATATATACCACATACGCCAATATCGGTAAACACAGAGATACAGGATTAAGTCTCTTCGGCAGTTTGAATCCTACTACTAAAATACAGTTATTTGTCAATGGCGACGGAGGATATACATATTTAGCAAGTCCTTCACAGAATCTAAAGAATTATGGATGGACAGGCAGACTATTTGCCGGTATTAATTACACGCTGCCTATTAAACTTAGGGTAGGTCTTTTTGCTGGAGGCTCTACACCTAACTATAATCTACAAGGCAAATCGTCAGGTTTCCACTTTTACAACCTCCGCCTGCAACGAAGTTTCTTAAACGACCGCCTCACTGTTAGTGCCTATGCACGTAACTTCTTCAAGAAATATCTTACATTCAACAATACTACATCCGCAACAAACTTTGCCTATGCCAATTCAAGTCGCATTCCTTTCCGTTCATTCGGCATAGATGTAAGTTTCCGTATCGGTAACTTAAGGGCACAAGTGAAGAAAGCTGAGCATACAATCGAAAACAATGATGTAAAGAGTACTGGAGGCAGTAGCAATGGTTCGTCAGGAGGACAAACAAGTGGACAGACAGGAAGCAGCAATTAAACATGCTCTGCCTTTAATCTACGTTTCTCCTTCCATTTGATATACAGATACTGACCGAATAGCGGAACCCCTATACCAACAATGGTATAGAGGATCCAAAATAGGTCGGTATGTGCATAATCATGGATTACCATGTGACAACCAATCTGACGGAAGTCCATTCCGTATGCCGCAATCTTTATCAGACTTACCAACTTAAAGGAAATGGTATGGAATACAAAGATGGGCAAGGTATTATCACCGCAAAAGATTAGGAAACGGCGGATAATATTCTCTTTTTTATTGATATAGAAACTTATCTGATACGTCATCAGGAATCCTAATACCGCTGGTATCGGCAGACTGATGAATTTGTAGAATGAAGAACTCCATGCCATACTTGCTGAAGCAAAATGAGAGAAAAAGGCAACGACAATAAAACAGATGACACAACTCCACCAACTGGCTTTCAGCAGATATTTATTTTGTTTCAACAAGAAGCCTATTCCAAAGAAGAATGTACCTATCAGTTCGCGATAACCTCCTTGCGGCAAACTGTATATTGCAAGATTACAACCCGTTTTCCAGGCACACATCAGCAGCATTAATACACAAATGATACCTCCGATGATATTGTTCGTAACGTGTTGATTCTCTCTTTGCAACCAATGAATCTTCGACAGCAACTTAAAAAGTACCAGATATAGTATACTCGCTACCAACAAAGCACGGAAAAACCAAAAGGCTCCTGTAAGGAAGGGATCATAACCTCCCATCATTGTAATAGTTGTCAAAATGTTCTGTTGCAGTTCATGAAAAGTAAATAGATGGGCAACTCCCTTAGGTGCTCCATTACCATAAACTCCGTTGATAATATTCAGTTTGAAAAGCAGATTATGAATCAACAAGAAAAAGATAGACCATTTGATAAAAGGAATATAAAGTCCTTTGAAGCGCTTTACGATGAAAGTCTTCTCGTCATTGAGATATTTGGCACTAAAGAAATAGCCTGCCGTGATAAAGAACAGCGGCATGTGAAATTCGTAAAGGAAAGAACCAAGCATTGATGGACAATCGGCATGCCCAATCACCATCAATATGATAGCTAAAGCTTTACATATAGATATGGATGTATCTCTTTTCTGCATAACGTCCGCAAAGTTAATAGTTATTTTGTAATCCCTCGAATTATTCCTACCTTTGAAAACAAAAATATCTTCAAATGCTTACAACAGATACAAACTCTGCTACAAATGATATTGTTATCTACCAAACAGATGATGGACAGATACAATTGGATGTTAAACTAGAAAAGGATACCGTTTGGCTATCTCAGGCACAAATGGGAATTCTATTTGAATCCACAAAACAAAACATTAGTTTACATATTAATAACATATTCAAAGAGCATGAATTAAATAAAGATTCAGTCGTCAAGAAATACTTGACAACTGCCGCAGACGGTAAAAGATATAATACTAATTTTTATAATCTCGACGTGATTATATCTGTTGGATATCGTGTAAAATCGTTGCGTGGAACTCAATTTCGGATATGGGCAAATAGAGTTCTTAGAGAATATCTTGTTAAAGGTTTTGCAGTCAACGAAAGGATAAAATTAGAGCACTATAATGACTTAAAGAATATTGTCAATGTATTAGCAAATACTATTAACAATCAAAAACAAATATCATCAGAACAATCAAAAGACCTTCTAGCTGTTGTGACCGATTATGTATACGCTCTCGATACATTGGACAAATATGATTACCAACAACTGAATATAGAAAGGACTACAAAAGGAAGTAATTTCCATGCGAACTACGAAAATGCCATGAAAGCAATTAACAGTTTAAGGGGAAAATTCGGGAATAATTCTCTTTTTGGAAATCAAAAAGATGAATCTTTCAAAAGTTCCATAGCTACCATCTATCAAACTTTTGACGGCAAAGAACTATACCCAAGCATAGAAGAAAAGGCGGCTATGTTATTATATCTCGTTACAAAAAATCATTCATTTAGTGATGGAAACAAACGTATCGCTGCCACTCTATTCCTTTGGTTTATGGAAAATAACGGCATCCTCTATCGAAAGAATGGTGAGAAACGAATTGCTGATAATACTTTAGTGGCATTAACACTAATGATTGCTGAGAGCCGCGTCGAAGAAAAAGACATTATGGTAAAAGTAATTGTGAATTTAATCAATCAAAGAAACTAATATCTAACATGGAACAACAACCTGTACTAAATGAACATAATAAGGAAGAATATCCTCCGATGCACAGCTGCGAACATATTCTTAACGCTACAATGGTAAAAATGTTCGGATGTCATCGTTCTCGTAATGCTCATATCGAGCGTAAGAAAAGCAAATGTGATTATCAGCTTCAAGAGTGCCCCACAGAAGAACAAATCAAAGCGATAGAAGATAAAGTGAATGAAGTTATCGCTCGCCATTTGCCTATAACTATGGAGTTTATCACCCACGAGGAAGCAAGAAAAATCGAAGGGCTCGATTTGAGCAAGCTTCCCGATGATGCCAGTGAAACACTGCGCATCGTACGAATCGGTGACTACGATGTTTGTGCCTGCATCGGAACCCACGTGAATAATACCTCGGAGATAGGAACATTCAGCATTATCAGTTACGACTGGAACGACGGAACATTACGCATTCGCTTCAAATTAAAGCAATAAATCGGTAATAATGTCATGCTAATCGACTAATTTTCTACTATTTACTGACAATTTGTCAATTATTCCCTCATTTTTCTAACGGCATGGAGTTTGCATTATATAAGGTGGATTCGATGATAATACAGAGAGTCCGAAAAATAGAATGTTTAACTTTTAATTATAGGAGATTTTAATTATGACACCAGTTAGAAGAACTCAAAGTTGGTTACCAAGTATTTTTAATGATTTCTTTGATAACGATTGGATGGAAAAAGCTAACAGCACAGCTCCGGCAATCAATGTTTTCGAAACAGATAAAAATTACAATGTTGAAGTAGCTGCTCCAGGAATGACGAAGGACGATGTCAAAATCAACGTTGATAGTGACGACAACCTGGTCATATCGATGGAAAAGAAAGTGGACAACAATGAGAAAGATAAGAAAACAGGACGTTATCTACGTCGCGAATTCTCTTACTCAAAGTTTGAACAATGCATGATTTTACCTGATGATGTAAACAAAGATAAGATATCTGCAAAAGTAGAAAATGGTGTATTGAATATTGAGTTGCCAAAGGTAAGCGAAGCTGAAGTTAAAAAGAATCAGCGTTTGATTACCGTCGCATAACGAGGTAAGAGATATTCAGGATAACTAATAAATGATTCAATTGGGAAACTTCCGCAAGGAGGTTTCCCTTTTTTGTTGCTATCAGTTTTTCGAATCTAAGTTTGAATAACTGCCTCAAACATCGTATCTTTGTCCCCGCAATGACAATTATACTGATTATTATCATCTACTTTTCTGTCCTGATGCTAACAGCCCGAATCACAGGAAAGAAAAGCAAAGGCTCGGATGACGCCTTCTATCGCGGAGAAAAACGGTCGCGGTGGTACGTCGTAGCCTTTGGTATGATAGGTGCATCCATTTCGGGCGTTACCTTCGTATCGGTACCCGGCATGGTCTGCAGCATGGATATGACCTATATGCAGATGGTCATCGGTTTCTTTTTCGGCTATCTGTTCGTAGCACACGTACTGATGCCCGTATACTATAAGATGAATCTGACGAGTATCTACAGCTATCTTGGCGAACGTATCGGACGGCAGACCTATCTTACGGGCTCCATCTTCTTTCTGCTTTCCCGTATGCTGGGAACAGCAGCAAAACTATACCTCGTTTGTCTCATTCTGCACACGTATGTATTAGGCCCGATGGGTGTTTCTTTCTGGGAAATAGCGCTCGGTTCCGTTGTATTAGTATGGATATATACCCATAAAAGCGGTATTAAAACTATCGTATGGACCGACACAATACAGACCCTTTGCCTCGTTGCCGCACTGATATGCATTATTTTTGTTACCATCAATAAGTTGGGACTCGACTTCAGCGGCGTCATCACCACTATCGCAGACAATAAGCACAGTCGTATCTTTGTATTCGACGATTGGGTATCTACACAGAACTTTTGGAAGCAATTCCTTAGCGGTATCTTCATTGTCATTGTAATGACAGGATTAGATCAAGACATGATGCAGAAGAATTTGAGCTGCCGCAACCTCCATGAGGCGAAGAAGAACATGTATTGCTATGGTTTTGCCTTTATCCCCCTGAACCTGCTCTTCCTCTCGCTAGGAATTTTGCTGGTTGTCCTTGCCGGTAAACTTCATTTGGCACTCCCTGCGATGAACGACGACATACTACCGATGTTCGCCACTCAAGGTTATCTGGGACAAGGAGTACTCATCTTATTCACTATTGGTATCATCGCTGCTGCCTTCAGCAATTCCGATTCCGCACTCACGGCGATGACGACAAGTGTATGCGTGGACCTGCTGCAAACGGAGAAGAAAGATAAAGAAAAAGCAGTCCGCACACGGCACCTCGTACATATTATCCTATCCGTGCTGCTCGTCGGATGTATCTGTCTGGTACGAGCTCTAAACGACAAAAGTGTGATTGATGCCATCTACATCATCGCTTCCTATACCTATGGTCCGCTGCTCGGCATGTTCTCATTCGGGCTGTTCACTCGTCGCCACACTGCCGACAAGTGGGTACCTTACATTGCTATCGCCTCACCTATCCTTTGCTATCTACTAAACATCACCATCAGTCGTTCGTTCGGATATCATTTCGGCTACGAGTTATTGATGCTGAACGGAGCTATCACCTTCATCGGAATGTGGTTACTTTCATCCCCCAACACTAAAACAATTAAAAAACATGGAAATTAAAAAAGCAAAATTCGTCATCAGTAATTCTGATTACACCAAATGTCCCGCTGGAGAATTGAAAGAATACGCTTTCATCGGACGGTCGAATGTAGGGAAGTCCAGTCTGATAAACATGCTCACAGGTAGGAAATCGCTGGCTATGACTTCTTCAACACCCGGAAAGACTCTGCTCATCAACCATTTTCTTATTAACGACGAATGGTATTTAGTCGACTTGCCCGGCTATGGCTATGCCAAGCGAAGTGCAAAAGAGAGAGAAAAAATCAGTAAGATTATTGAGAACTATATCCTTAACAGAGAACAGCTCATAAATGTCTTTCTCCTCATCGATTCACGCATCGAACCGCAGGCAAACGACATGAACTTCATCGAGTGGTTAGGTGAACACAATATACCCTTCTCCATTCTATTTACGAAGACCGACAAGCTAAAAGGAGGTAAAGCGAAAATCAATATCGACAAGTTTCTGAATCGGCTGAAGGAACAATGGGAAGAACTGCCTCCTTATTTCATTACATCTGCCGAAGAGAAAACAGGACGTACAGAGGTGTTAGATTACATCGAAAAGATAAATAAGGCCCTTATTTAAGACTATTTCGCAATGATTTAAGTATATCTCAAATAAAAATGCCTTATCTTTACGGCATAATATAGATGAACAATTAATTAATATAAGAAAAATGAGAAAAATCGTATTATTTATTGTATTAGTTTTAATGAGCGTAGGCTATATGTCGGCGCAAACCAAAATGGCAGATATCAAGTTCAATGCAACAACATATAACTTCGGAAAATTTCCCGAAACTCACCCTATAGTAAGTTGCAACTTCGTATTCTCCAATACCGGTGATGCGCCGCTGATTATTCATCAGGCTTACGCCTCTTGTGGATGTACTGTTCCCGAATATCCCAAACAACCCATTATGCCAGGTAAACAAGGTGTTATCAAGGTAACATATAACGGAACTGGTAAGATTCCCGGTTCTATTCACAAGACTATCACCATCCGCACAAACGGTAAAACAGAGATGATACGTTTATATATTGACGGCGAAATGATGGCTAAGAAATAACTTAATAAAATCAGGTGAATATATAAGAAGATCATCATGAAAAGGTCTATCCTACTTATATCATTAATCGTATTGAACATGGGATTTGCCACTGCTCAAAAAAGAATGGCAGATATCAAGTTCAATACGACCACCTATGACTTCGGCAAGATACCCGAAGAAAATCCGGTTGCTACGTGCAACTTCATCTTTACCAACACAGGCAATGCCCCTCTTGTAATCCAACAGGTTACACCATCTTGCGGATGTACTACTGCCGATTTTCCAAAGAAACCCATTATGCCCAAGAAAAAAGGCATTATAAAAATTACTTACGACGGCAAGAATAAACCTTACCCAGGTATTATTCATAAATCCGCTACTGTCCGTACCAATGGGAAGACAGGTATGATTCTTCTATATATTGATGGAGAAATGACGCCGAAAAAGCAATGAGAAAAACATTCCTTTCTATTTTCTATCTACTACTACTCTTTGGAACATCTTGCACACATATCAATAAAAGCATTATTCCAAACCCTGCCCCTGCAGTTTATTTCTGGAGGACAGTTTACCGTTTAGATTCAGCAGAGATTTCATTTTTACAAAAACATGCCATCAAGAAGATGTATGTCCGCTTCTTCGATGTCGAGATAAAAGGCAACAGTCCTATACCTGTCGGCACGCTACAGTTCGCCACGCCCTTCCCTAAAGATATCAAAGTCATACCCGTTGTCTATATCGAGAACAACTGTCTTGAGCACCCGCAAGAGTTGGCTTCTAAAATAGTAAAGCGCGTTTTCGCCATGGCCGAAGCCTGTGGAATTACCATCGACGAACTGCAAATCGATTGCGATTGGACGGGTAAGACACAGCGCGACTACTTCGAACTGCTTACAGAAATAAAGAAGCTGTGCCCGAATAATCCTTTTCTCCTCTCCTCCACTATCCGTCTTCACCAATTGTCGTTGCAGGCACCTCCTGTCGATTACGGCATACTGATGTGTTATAATACCGGAAACCTTCGGGATTACAACACCGAGAACTCCATCCTATCCGATAAGGATGTCCGTCCTTTCCTCTCTTCGCTACGTAAATATCCGCTTCCATTAGCTGCCGCCTATCCCGTGTTCAGTTGGAAACTGCTGTTCGAATCGCATCAGTTTCGTGCCATCTTACGCACCGAAGACTTATCCGACAGTACCTTATACCGCAGGATATCGCCGAACAAATACGTGGTTCTCCGCACCCATTCCGTGCCATCGCCCGACCCTAACAGTTTTGGAATGATGGTTCGTTCGGGGAACGAGGTGAAAGTAGACTGCGTCGGTGCAAAAGAAATACTTCAAATACAATCGTTACTCGAGAAAGAACGCCCGAATATCGATAAGCAAGTCACCATATACAGTTTAAATTCTATAGATATAAATAAGCTTACACACTATGAAATGGATCAAATTTATCGCCGCTAGCATCATATTTCTCTATGCTGCCGGCAAAGTATCAGCATGTGTCGACACCTATACGCCAGCATCTTGCTATATGTTCAGCGTATACAATCGCAACCAACTGTGGAACGACAAGATTTCTTGCCAGAAGAACAATATTGACTTCTGGAGGCAATACACCCGCAATATGGTCAGCGAAGCAGGAATCAAGGCAGACCTCTATCCCGATTCCTATTACACTCCCGAGCAGGGGAAGTCGAAACCGATGAGTTTGTACAGCTATCTGCAGCAGAAAAAAGACATTGACGCTGCTCACTATATTGCATTGCTGAAACAAATCAACGGCTTATCGTCGGAACAGGACGTATGGGACTATCCCACGAATAAGGAACTCGCCCGTCGTCATCAAGTATGGCTCAACATATTGAACGATGCTTCTCGCCGTATGCTCACTTCCAAACGACTCGGCAGTCGTTATTGGCTGATGGCAATCCGCGCAGCCTACTATTCGAACAACAAGACGAAATGCCAGCTGCTTTGGAACAAATACGCTGCAAAATACCCGAACGATTATATCAAAGACTTGGCGCAAGGTTATTTGGCCAGTTATTGGTATAAAGACGGACAACGAGAAAAAGCCCGCGAGTTCTATGCGAAAGTCGGCGACCTGCAAAGTCTTCGCTGGTGTTTCTGCAAAGATATCGGCCTGAAAGGTATTATGAAACTCTACGAAGAAGCTCCCACATCGGTGGCATTCCCTTACCTCATCCAGGATTACGTCAATTCGATGGACAACGATTGGACCAATGCATCTTCCTCATGGGTAAGCAAGCAAGAGTCCGACTCCACCAAGCAAGTGCTAGCGGCTGAGATGAAAGAGTTCAGAAGCTACGCAGAAACGGTCATCAACGAAGGAAAGATTCAGAATCCTGCTCTATGGAAAACGGCAGCAGCCTACTTTGCCTATCTGATGGGCGACAATAAAACTTCACTGAAAGAACTGGCCGATGCCGATGCGATGAACGGAACCGACCGCATGAAAGAGAACATACGCACCATCAGGTTCTTGGTACAATCGGATGCTTCAGAATACAATACCGACTTCGACAACTATGTGCTGGGAGAAGTAAAATGGCTGATGGAGAAGATCAAGACAGAGCCGATGTACACACAAGAGAACTATTTCGGCAGTCGTAACCATTATTCGGATGCACTGCAACGAATCGCATACTTCCACCTCACACCGAACTATATCAAAGCTGGGAAGTTCACGACAGGTGCTTCACTGACAGGCATGACGTACGAATACCTCACCTCGGAAGTGAATAATCAGAAACGCGACGGTAACAAAGTAGCCGACCCCGAGAACAATGCCGACTACAACAAGCCTTTCGATTATAACAATCAAATATTCAACTTGCTCGATACCGTCGACGTAAAGAATGTCATCGCTTACGAAAAGCTGCTGACAAACCCCGACAACGGTACAGAACTCGAGAAATATGCCGCATCTTACTGCTATAAGAACGACGATTACTACAATGAATTGATAGGAACGAAACTGTTGCGTTCGGAGAACTTCGAACAGGCCGAGGGCTATCTCAAGAAAGTATCGTTGGGTTACATCGGAACCATGAATATCGCGCCCTATATGCACGTCGACAATGCTCAATCTTATTGGTTCGCTTGGCAGACACGTAAAGACCTGCAGAAGAGAAGATACTTGGCAACGGCGTTCAGCGTCAATCCGAAACTCGCCTTTTGTCAGAACATGATTTCTCTGAAACAACGGCTCGAACAGACGACAGACAGTATAGAGAAGTCGAAGATATACTACGAACTTGCCGAAAGATACACACAAGCATCGCGCAAAGGTTACTGCTGGGAATACCTGCATTACTCATGGAGCATCGATACAGAGACAGTGCGCACTTATCACCAAGAGAACTATCTCGGAAGAGCAGAAGAATGTCTGCAACAGTCGTTGGCATACAACCGCTCGACTGACAACCGCGTAAAATGCCTGTTCGCGTTGGCTTCGCTGTCAAACGACCTTTGGAAGACGATAGATGAATATGCCGACGACAAGATTGTGTACCACCCGAACAGTGTGCAAGCCAAGAGATTCGACGAGTTGTATCAGCTCCGCGAATCGGTTTCGTACGCATACTACAAACTCAGCAAGTGCGACAATCTGAAAGAGTATTACGATTACGTGCAACATAAGAAATAAGTCTGTAGCTACCCAATAATGATTCATCCTCTTTCTGCTTATCATTCATAAGCAAGAAGAGGATGTTTCTTTTAATTGATAACCGGAATCTATTCATTTACTCGCGAGTAAATGAATATTCCATCATGATGAAACAAATGTTTCACTATAGTGGAATGATTGTTCCATTATAGTGAAACATTTTAATGATAAGGAGAAACTCCATCGGACATCAAGAGAAACCCTTTCGGGCGTCAAGAGAAAGTCGATGGATGTTCACTTAAAACTGATAGTTTACACACGCTCTGCTCTCCTTGGCCTGAGCAAGAAGTTTGCCGGCTGCCACATGGTTAGGATGAACGGAATAAGCCCTTACATCATCCATATTATCGAAAACACTGTTGAGCGCAATGTGCCACTTCTCGTCGGGGTCTATATTCAATCCCACTTCTATCTCACGAATAAAAGGAATGGTAGCGGGCAGAGCTTCGATGGCCGACTTAAAAGCATTCATAACACGAAGTTTCTCTGCTTCAGGAACATCATCCCGCAACTTAAACATAACAATGTGACGTATCATAATTATAATTTTTAAAAAATATTTGTATATTTGTCTATCGTATTGCAAAAGTAACATTTTGAATTAATAAAACATCATATATCTATGTTAATCATCGGAATAGCTGGTGGTACCGGCTCGGGGAAGACCACCGTAGCAAAGAAAATAACCCGAAATCTAAAGGACAACGAGATACTGTTGCTCTCGCAAGATTCTTATTATAAAGACAGCAGCAATGTTCCTGTAGAACAAAGGCAAAGTATCAACTTCGACCATCCCGATGCTTTCGATTGGGATTTGCTGAACCAGCACGTTAAAATGCTCGCCAACGGGCAAAGCATAGAGCAGCCGGTCTACTCCTATCTCACTTGTACTCGGCAACCCGAAACGGTGCACATCGAACCCCACGAAGTAATGATTGTAGAAGGTATCATGGCACTATGGAATAAAAAGCTGAGAGACATGATGAACATCAAACTGTTTGTTGACACCGATTCCGACGAACGACTGATACGTGTCATCCGCCGCGACGTACTCGAACGCGGAAGAACTGCCGAAGCTGTGATGGAAAGATATATGCGTGTATTGAAACCGATGCACTTGGAATTTATAGAACCTTGTAAACGATATGCCGACTTGATTGTTCCTGAAGGAGGAAACAATAAGGTTGCCATTGATATGGTGACGATGTTTATCCGCAAACACCTCGAAAAATAAGCGGATTTATGTGGAAAAACTGCCGTTCACTACTCCTTCTCCTCTGCCTTCTGTCGTTGACTTGTTGCAACGGCAGAAAAGCGAACGTGCAGCAGACCTACGACTTGACTCAGATAAAGAAGAAGGGTGTGCTCACTGTACTTACCTTGAACAGTTCCACTTCTTATTTCATTTATCAAGGCGAGGAAATGGGTTTCCAATACGAGTTGGCGGAACACTTTGCAAATAGTCTTGGCGTAAAACTGCAAATCAAGATTGCCCGCAACAACAACGAGCTTATCCGCAAGCTGAGAAACGGTGAAGGCGACATCATTGCCTATAACCTTCCCATCACCAAAGAAGACAAAGACAGTCTGCTGTTCTGCGGAGAACAGATTGTCACTCACCAAGTTGTCGTGCAACGCAAAGGACAAGGTATCAAGCCGCTCAACAATGTCACGCAGCTTGTCGGGAAGGATGTTTACGTGAGTTCTGAAAGATATCTGGAGAGATTAAATAACCTGAACAAGGAGCTGGGAGGAGGCATCCGCATTCATAATATTAAAAGCGACAGCATCACGACAGAAGATTTGATTGGCAAAGTATCTGTAGGCAGAATCATGTTCACCGTAGCCAACAATGATGAAGCGATGCTGAATAAGACCTACTATGAGAACTTGGACATCTCACTGGCCATCAGTTTCGACCAGCGCTCTTCGTGGGCAGTACGTAAAGGCTGTCCGCTGTTGGCTGCCGCGGCTACCAAATGGTACAAGGAGAACATCTCCTCTTCGGAATACAAGAGCAGTATGAAAAGGTATTTCGAAATCAGCAAACAGATGAAATACGGACATTTTACCTTCAACAAGAAACGACTGTCACCCTACGATGCGCTGTTCAAGAAATACGCCAAGAAGATACATTGGGACTGGAGGTTGCTCGCCGCACTGGCTTACAAAGAATCGCGTTTCAACCCGAATGCCGTATCGTGGGCAGGGGCTCGCGGACTGATGCAGCTGATGCCCATCGCTGCCAAAGCCGTCGGTTTGCCGCGCGGAAAAGAGAATATTCCCGAATACAGCATTAGAGCAGCTGTTCAATGTCTTGCCCTCATGGAAAAACATTTCCACATGATTCACAACTCACAAGAACGTCTGCAATTCCTCCTTGCCTGCTACAACGCCGGTTATGGGCATATCAGCGATGCCATGGCACTGGCCCAGAAATACGGCATGAACAAATACAAATGGCGGGGTAATGTGGAAAAGTATATTCTATTGAAGAGCAACGAAAAATATTACAACGACCCCGTCTGCCAGTACGGATATTTCCGTGGCATAGAGACATACGATTTTGTACGCGATATCCAAGCGCAGTACAAAATATTCAAGACGAAAGTCAGAAAATAATCGTTGTACTCCCCTACTATTCTATTCCCAGCTGATCCATGCAGGCATGTACTTCTGCATTGTTGCCTGTGTGCTTGCCTAAATCGTCCGACAGCTTCACGCAGTTCTTCCACTCCTGGTTTGCATTCATCTTGCAAGCAGTCAGCTTCATCACGATATTGGCAGGTTTGAAACCTGTATCGTTACTGAGATTGGTGCCGATACCGAAAGAGCATCTGATTTTACCTTCACAGTATTTCTTTATATCGAGTACCTTGTCAAAGTTAAGTGCGTTGCTAAAGACGATGACTTTCGTTGTAGGATCAATGCCGAATTCTTTATAGCGGTCGATAAGCATATCCACAAAGATATGTTCGCTGCCCGAGTCACACCGAACTCCGTCGAACAACTTCGCCTGTTTACGACTCAGATTGCTCAAGAAAATTTCGAAGGTATATGTATCGGCCAAAGCGATACCCAAGTCACCGTCGTACACGTTTACCCAATTCTCCAAGGCCAAATAGTTGGCATGTTTATATCCGAACTGAGCGCCATGAAACATAAACCATTCGTGGGGATGAGTTCCCATCGGCGTCATATTATACTTCTTTGCCAAGAGGCAGTTCGATGTTCCTGTACAGTATTTGGAGTGATCCTTCAGATAAGCGATGACCCAGTCCTCAACTTCCAACGAGAACCTGCGCCGGCATCCGAACTCGGAAAAAGAGAGTTGATTGGCATTAGACATCTCAATCTTCGGCTTCAACTGTGAGATAACATAATCCTTGTCGGCAACATAGCCCGACACTTCGTTTCGCAGTTGTGAGATGACCGACAAGATAGGCACTTCGTATAAAGTCACCTTGTACAAAGAATCGGCAATATTAATATGCAAATGACCATCTTCATCCAAGCGGATACTGATTTTATCGGGGTCAAAATGAAAAGATGAAAGCCATTCCCAGTATAAACGTGGAAGGAAACGGCAGTGAGACGTCATATACTCCAATTCCTCATTCGTCAGGTGAATTTTCGACATATCAGAGATTTCAGCACGAAGACGTTCTACGAATTCGGGTGTATAGTATGTCCCGTCCCTATCAATAAAGCTAAACCTGCCCATGGCATAAGGGAAAAGTTTAAGATAGGCATAAGAAGTAGTAAACTTATATAAATCAGTATCTAATAGTGAAGTTATAATCATAACATATAAACGGTTAAGTGATTATTTAGTAAATTAAAAAGTACATATTCTATTGATGTTGCAGTCGCAGCAAATCGTTGACGGTCTTGACAGGATTGAAAGTTTCCAACGGCACTTCTACGAACACAGTATTCCAGTCGCTCATCGCACCGTTCCATAAACCCGGAAGTTCGAGAGCCTTCAAGTCTCGCCCGCTCTTCGACTTCTGTGAGATAAAGCCTGTGGAGGGGTCGACAAACTTCTTCAAATCGAACTTATTGCCTTTATAATCGCGAACGGCACAAACCAAATCTACAGGATTGAAATGTGTTCCTTTCGTGAACATATCCATAGCAGCTGCATCCGACTTGTCTATCTGTGAACTCTCCAATATCTGTAATGAATAAGAACCGTCCTTATTGTAAACCAAGAAAGGTCCGCCACCCGGTTCGCCTACATTCTTTACCATGCCACACACACGGATAGGACGATTCAGTTTGTTCTTCAGATACAGAATCAACTCGGCATCCTCGAAGAACTTAGTATGTGCATTCCGGCAGCAGAGTCTTCGCTGTAGAAAATGGATGATTTCTATCACTTGTTCGTGAGTATACTTACCACTGTCAATCAGACGTAAATATTCAAAAGTCTGCTTCTGCAAGGAAACCAATACACCTGCGAGCAATTTCTTGTAACGAACAGTAGACTCTTTCAGCCGGTCGGGTACCACATTATCGATGTTCTTGATAAAAACGATATCACTGTCCAAGTCATTCAGATTTTCTATCAAGGCTCCATGTCCTCCGGGACGAAACAGTATTTTACCGTCGTCAGTACGGAACGGTAGATTATCCGTATCTACAGCTATAGTATCCGTCGATGGCTTCTGCTCGGAAAAGGAGATATGATAGGTTACTCCGAATTTCTTTTCATAATACGCCTTCTTCTCAGCGACTAATGCCTCAAAGAACGGACGATGATCGCGGGATACAGTAAAATGTATATTGACTTCATTATCACTGTTTTTTGCATACAATGCACCTTCTACCAAGTGCTCCTCGAATGGAGTGCGAGCACCGTCGTCATACTGATGAAACAGTAACAGTCCTTTAGGCAAGGAACCATAGTTCATTCCTTCACTGCCCAAGAGCGCCTTGACAACCGCCTTAAAAGCACCTTCGCTTGTCAACGTAGAGACATCCTCCCCATATATATTCAAGCAGGTATCGTTCAATTGAGAATAAAAGGCAAACGAAGTGATATGTGCAAAAAATATCTTTTCAAAATCTGTACGAGGCAACTCGTATTCTGCATCTAGAAATGCATACAAATCCTTGAACATTCTGCTGGCTGCACCTGATGCAGGTACAAACTTCAGAATATGATGCTTTTGCTGTGTATAACCTTCCCATGTAGACAAGTATCGTTGCTCTTCTTCATCGTCAAGACAAAAGATACCATTCTCTACTGATGCAGCATCATAAAGTTTAAGATACGGGAAACCTTGCTCAAAAGAAGAAAGCTGGCCTGCTATCTGAAGCTCAGTAATACCTTTCTGCTGTAATTGTTCTTTGTCCTTATCCGTAATCATAGACGTAATTTTAATAATTAATGACCAAAATTACAAAATGTTCTGTTCATTAAATAGTATTGTTCTCAAAAAAATATTACTTTTACAAGAGTTTTTTAGGATAATGCATTATGGAAACTAGTGTTTTTTTTACAAAAGAAGAAAAAGCGGAACTTCTCTCCTTATATCGGCAACTCATCGTATCCGCCGGTGATACCGTTAGTAGAGAACATATTAGCAGAATCAAACACTATTTGATTCAAGCTACATCTTTCGACCATCTCACACGCAATTGTTTCGGCATGAATCCTATTATCTGCAACATGCAGACAGCACTCATCGTATCCGATGAAATAGGTATAAAAGGTTCTACTTTAATTGGCATTATGCTCCGTAACATCGTCGAACTTAATTTGCTTACCATCGAACAAGTGAAAGAACTATTTGGAGAAGATGTGGCTATCATCATTAAAGGCCTCATCAAAACTGACGAACTATATTCAAAAAGCCCTACGGTAGAATCGGAGAACTTCCATAACCTGCTCATCTCTTTCGCTGAAGATATGCGCGTCATCCTCATAATGATTGCAGAGAAAGTAAATTTGATGCGACAGATACGTGATAACGAAAATGAGACAGACAGAATAAAAGTAGCCAATGAAGCCGCTTACCTTTATGCACCCCTAGCTCATAAGTTAGGACTTTACCAACTGAAATCTGAACTGGAGGATTTGTCGTTGAAATATACGAATCACAATACTTTTTACTTAATAAAAGACAAGCTCAACGAAACGAAGACATCGCGTGATTTGTATATCGATAACTTCATTAAACCAATTAAAAAGAAGTTAGAGGATGCAGGGCTTTCGTTCGACATAAAAGGCAGAACAAAATCCATCCACTCTATATGGCATAAGATGGTGGCTCAGAAGACGAACTTCGAGAATATATACGACTTGTTCGCTATTCGTATTATTCTTGACTCCCCCATCGAAAAAGAGAAACAGCTATGCTGGCAAGTTTATTCCATCATCACAGATATGTACCCGCCAAATCCGAAACGATTGCGCGACTGGCTTTCTATTCCTAAGAGCAACGGCTACGAATCGCTGCATATAACAGTCATGGGGCCTGAAGGTAAATGGGTGGAAGTACAAATCCGTACAAAACGAATGGATGATATCGCTGAACGCGGTTTAGCAGCCCATTGGCGTTACAAAGGAATTAAAGGGGAAAGTGGATTGGACGAATGGTTAACATCTGTCCGTGAAGCACTCGAAAATCCAGAGCCTGATTCTATGAAGATGATGGATCAGTTCAAAATGGATTTATACGAAGATGAGGTTTTTGTATTCACCCCGAAAGGCGACCTTTTCAAACTGCCTAAGGGAGCTACGGTACTTGACTTCGCCTTCAATATTCACAGCAAACTGGGATGTAGCTGCATCGGAGCAAAGGTAAATGGGAAAGTGGCCCCTATCCGACAGAAGTTGAACAGTGGTGACCAGGTGGAAATCATGACTTCTACTACTCAATCTCCTAAACAAGACTGGGTGAACATCGTCGTTACATCGAAAGCGCGTACTAAAATCAGGCAGGCGCTGAAAGAGATAGCCTCCCGTCAGCACTCTATCGCTAAAGAAACGCTTGAGAGGAAATTCAAAAATAGGAAGATAGAGTATGATGAGGGAGTATTGATGCGACTTATCAAACACCTCGGATATAAGAATGTCACAGAATTCTATCAGAATCTGGCAGACGGCATACTAGACATAAACGACCTGCTCGACAAATATCTGGAACAGCAGAAACGGGAATCGGAAATGCATGACGACGGCATTCACAGTGCCGAAAACTATGCCATGCCGACGGCAACAGAAGAGAATACCAATCAAGATGTTCTCGTCATCGGTAAAGATATTAAAGGGCTCGACTATTCGTTAGCGAAATGCTGTAATCCCATCTATGGAGATGATGTGTTCGGCTTTGTAACTGTTTCCGAAGGAATCAAGATACATCGTACCGACTGTCCGAATGCACAACAGATGAAAGAGCGTTTCGGATATCGAGTAGTTAAGGCACGTTGGGCAGGAAAAGGTTTAGGGTCGCAATATTCGGCTACTCTGCACGTTGTCGGCATCGACGATATCGGTATCGTTACGAATCTGACTTCCATCATATCGAAAGAGACAGGCATTATACTCCGTTCTATCGGAATCAGTTCAAAAGACGGACTCTTCACGGGCAACCTCACGGTTTCTATCAGTGATACTGCCAGATTGGAATCTCTTTTGAAGAAATTGCGAGATGTAAAAGGAGTAAAGCAGATTACGCGCGTTTAGTACTGTTCCTTTTCGTTGGGAAAATCACCGCTCTTCACGTCCCTGATATAGTTACCGATGGCATCTGTCATGACCGTGTACAAATCGGCATACCTGCGTAAGAAACGTGGGGCAAAACCCTTATTCATGCCGAGCATATCCTGGATAACGAGAATTTGTCCGTCGGTACCATTGCCTGCACCGATACCGATAGTAGGTATCGTCAGTTCTTTCGATAACTTTGCGGCGAGGTGAGCAGGTATTTTCTCCAAAGTAAGAGCAAAACATCCTGCATCTTCGAGAGCATGAGCATCACTTATCAGTTTCTGAGCTTCGGCATCTTCCTTGGCACGTACGCTATAAGTACCAAATTTATTGATAGATTGAGGGGTAAGTCCTAGATGTCCGATGACAGGAATACCCGCACTGATAATTTTCTTTATCGTATCGATGATCTCGATGCCACCTTCCAACTTCAACGCATCGCAACCGCTCTCCTTCATCATACGGATAGCATTGGTGATGCCTTCGGTAGGATTTACTTGATATGACCCGAAAGGCATATCACATACAACAATGGCGCGTTTGACAGCCTTTACTACACACGATGCATGATAGATCATCTGATCGAGAGTAATTGGCAATGTGGTAGAATTACCTGCCATCACATTCGATGCAGAGTCACCAATCAAAATGCCATCGATGCCTGCATCGTCAACAATTCCAGCAACAGTATAGTCGTATGACGTTAACATGGAGATTTTCTCTCCGTTTTGTTTCATCTCTTTGAAACGCTGAGTAGTCACTTTACGTTTATCATCTGTAATATAACCAGCCATTATATCTGTAGTTTTATAATCTATTATTCAATTGTTCTTCCAGAATAGGAACGTTCAGTTCCTGAAAATTATCGATAACATAATCAGCCTTATCACTGATTGCCTCACGTGAATTTGTAGTTGCAAGTCCGACGACAAAAGCTCCAGATGTCCTTCCTGCCTGAAGTCCATGAAAAGAATCTTCGAATACGATAGCACGTGAAGGTTGTGAATGAAGCAACTCCATTCCTTTTAAGAAACATTCGGGATTGGGTTTAGACTTCGTTATCATGTTGGCAGTGACGATGACATTAAACAGCTGCTTCACTTCGGGATGTACCCGATAGACATTTGCCATCTTTGCTTCGTCAGAACTAGTAACAATACCTGTACGCACATGATTATCGGAAAGTTCGCAAAGAAAATGATAAGCTCCCGGAATATAATCGTATACCATGTTGTGCTCGAAATCATACAATGCGATTGTAATTGTTTTCTGCAACTCTATGTTATCATGAAAATACTTCGTGTAAATCTGAGTCAGTGTCTGTCCCTTTATCTCTGCACAGAAATTATCTTTATGCAAATATAGCTCTCCTTGTTTATCCCAAAAATTAGAATACTGCGACTCAGTATCAAAAACAACTCCATCCAAATCGAACAGAGCTACAAACTCTTTTATCCCACTCATATCATCCTTTTTAATTTTCGAGTGCAAAGTTCGCAAAAATAAATGGGAAAAGAGCACAGTCACGACTTATTCTTCATCGCAAGTGTAGAATGAACGGTGAACGACAAATTGATATCAATATCATGAAGACATTAATAATTCAATCGCAATCCAGCCTGAAAATTGATATTGAAAGGTTTATCCTTTCGGATTGTCTGTACGTTGCTGCCATCGTCGAAGTAATAAGAAACGCCAGTCTCGGCATATATGCCTAATCGCTTGGTAAGACTATACTGAATACCTAAGCCACCATTCACGGAATATTGCAGCTCATTGATTGTAATCGTCTTGCTCTGCCTTTTAGCATAAATACATTTCTCAACCATTCCACCGGCATCAAGATAAAGCTGCGTTTGCTTGCCGGATACAAAAGTCCAGTTACCTCTTATAGGTATACCAATATAATGCAATTGCTGTTTGCCGTTTTTCGAACCACCAGCCCGTTTAACATCGGAAAGAAGTAAAGTGTATACGATGCCGCTCTCGGCAGAAAGATGATAACCTAAATCCTTTCGTATCGAAATACCAAAGCTGATGGGCTGATGATGATCGAGATCTTCAGTAGCCAAAGGCATCACGCTCTTGCCAAATTGATTTGAATAGAGAACATTATATGCGGCCATATCCGAACTTTGCGATGCGTCGAAGCTACCACCACCCGAGCCCAATGAAGCTCCTACGCTCCAAGGATGATGAGAACGTGATGCAGGTACAGCGGCTTGATTTTGGGAATATCTGTTCGACGAATAATTGCGATGAGCAGCCACAGGTTGACTGTTTTCTTTTTCAGAACGAACAGTAGCAGGTTGCTCAGCCGACTTTTCATTATCCTTGGCAGTAGATTCTATCTTCGTTTCTTCGACAGCCATTTTATCCGAAGTCGTAACCATAACTTGCTCCGTTCCAGACGACACAGGAAGAGAACGACGAGGATGACTCTGTGCCTTCGCTACAATATCAGAGGCTAGCTGAGTAGTGGTCGTTATCGTCTTTTCAGGAAGAGGTGATGTCATCTGCTGAGCAATCTTGTTGAGTGCATTCTTTTGAGCGGGTAACTTATCCATATCAGGAGAATACAGAAGCAGGAAAAGAGAAGATACGATCAGCAATAAAGCTACCGCAGCGACCGATGCCATTGCTCGGCGACTTAAGAAGAACCGACGAGTCGGAAGTGAAGGAGTTGATAACAACTCTTCTTCTAACTGCTGCCATAATGATGAATCAACAGGCTCTTGATAGTCTTTAAGCCTACCTTTCACTTGATTCATCCAAGGCTCTTGTTCCCTATTTATCTTATTTTTATCAACCATTTTCTTTCACCCATTCATTTATTCGCTTTGCCAACACAGCCTTCGCCCTGTACAACTGCGACGCTGATGATTTTTCATTTATATGCAACAGTTCAGCAATCTCCTTATGCGACTTCTCTTCAAAAGTATATAAGTTGAATACTGTTCGGTAGCCATCCGGAAGTTCACTGATAAACTTCATAAGGACTTGTTCCGATATTACGCTGACATTATCGACAGAAGGCATATCATACACTTCTTGCGCATCGTCAATAGATATTTGATTATTCATTTGATTGTTATGCCGCAAATACTGCAATGCCTCATTAATCATCACTCTTTCTAACCAAGCCCTCAATGAACCCTCACCGCGATAAGAGAACTGACCGAAACATTGGAAGAGTTTTAGAAAGCCATCATGAAGCACATCCCGAGCAGTATCTCTATCACCGATATATCGCAAGCACAAGCCGAAGAGTCGGTTTGAGAACTTATCATACAACTCTTTGCGAGCTGCGTTGTCCCCCAATTTACAACGTTCCGACAATTCCTGCTCTTCCATTACGATGTTCTCTTTCAGTTAGTAAATACTCGACATAACAAAATACTGCATGCAGACAGCAAATATTTTTATTGTTAATCTGTTAAAAATAGAATGATGACAAAGATACGATAAATAATTTCTATGTTCTCCATGAACAGCCTATTAAAACTAAATGATAAAGGATTTCATAAATTTATAGAAAAAAAAACATTCTTTTATCCAATTAAGAATAAATTATTATATTTGTAGGCTTAAAAGCCTTATTTATATGAGAACGATTGAAATACTGTTCTGGGTATTTTTATTTGTAGTATTCTATACCTTTATCGGATATGGTATGCTATTATATCTCGCAGTCAAAATAAAGGAATCTCTACATAAAAACAATCCTATCGTCCCCTATTCTGAATTACCCGACATCACCTTATTCATCACAGCATATAATGAAGAATCAGTAGTAGATGAGAAGATGAAGAACTCTACCGAACTGAATTATCCGAAAGATAAATTGCATATTGTATGGGTAACTGACGGTTCTAACGATATGACCAATGATTTGTTAAAGAGATGGGATAATGTTACCGTCTATTTCCAACCGGAAAGAAAGGGGAAGATGGCAGCAATGAACCGCGGTATTCAATTGGTTCATACTCCTTTCGTCGTTTTCACTGATGCCAATACTTATCTGAATCGAGATGCCATCTACGAAATCATCAAACCTTTTGAAAATCCTAAAGTGGGATGCGTTGCAGGTGAAAAGCGTATTGTAGCCAGCGACCGACAAGATGCTGCACAAGGTGGCGAAGGCATCTATTGGAAATACGAATCGGCATTGAAGAACTTAGACTCACGACTGTATTCTACTATCGGCACAGCAGGTGAACTGTTCGCTATACGAAGGGAACTTTATCGCGAAATAGAACCGGATACTCTTCTGGATGACTTCGTCCTTTCTTTGCGCATTGCCATGGATGGATATAAAATAGCCTATTGTAAATCTGCTTATGCTATCGAGGGAGGTTCTTCGGATATGCAGGAAGAAGAAAAGAGAAAAGTCAGAATTGCCGCAGGAGGTCTTCAAGCTACATGGCGACTCCGTGCACTATTTAATCCGTTCCGCTATAAGACGCTGCATTTCCAATTTATTTCTCATCGTGTGCTACGGTGGACTATTACACCATTGCTTCTTTTCCTTCTTTTACCTCTGAATCTCGTCATTGTCTTATGGGAACCATCATCAATGCTATATTCCACTATATTCATATTGCAAGTTCTCTTTTATATAACTGCATTCATCGGATATATGCTGCAAAGACATCAGTTGAAAATAAAGGCGTTTTTCATACCATACTATTTTCTCTTTATGAACTTGAATGTATTCAAAGGTATAGTTTATTTGTGTAACCATCACGGTAGCGGAACCTGGAGTAAAAGCAATCGTAAAAATATCCATACGCATGAATAGAGTGTTGCACGATAATACGAATCTGAGACGGATTTTGGATCTGACAACTGAGACATTGGTATTGTTCTCACCCGATGGAATTTGCCTGGATATTGATTCTCATACCGATTTATGGTTCCTCCAAGAAGATTACTTATTAGGAAAGAATATTATTGAGCTGTTGCCTAACCATACGTATCAGAAAGCTATCATCGATTTCCAGACAGTTCTCAGCGAAAAGACAACAATCAACCGCAAATACAGAATACCACTACAAAAGGGTTTGTTTTATGCTGAATGCAAGTTAATACCCTATGATGGAAACATCCTCTGTCGCTATACCGACATAACGAATAGGGAGAACATCAAAATGAAATTGGAGCAGACCAATTCTGAAATGCATGAAGTACAAAGGATATCAAGGATAGGAAAATGGAAAATTAATGTCCAAACCCAAGAACTTTCCATCAATGGTTATCTGTACGAAGAAAACGAATCGAATATTAAATCGTACTTACTCAACAAATGTCCCGACTTCTTCATTCCTGAAGACAGAGAGAAAATTCTCCAATGGCTAGAAAGGCAGACGAAACAATTATCTCAAGAGAATATTTCATATCGCGTTCGCATACACAACCAAATAAACTATATGAACGCTATATGTATTATCCGTCATCAAGTTCCCAACGGAAATATCATTCTTGAAGGTATTGTTCAGAACGTCACAGAAATTCATCAACGGCGCAATGACATCAATACATTGACGCATATTGTATTCAATGTGGATGAATCAATCTATGGCGCTTATGAAGACGGAACGATGAAATTTGCGAATCAGATCTTCAGAAATAACCACCATTTAAAAATTGACGAAGACATTTCACAATATAAGATATACAACCTGAATGTTCATTTTGTAGAAAATGCGAAGGTATGGAGTAAACGCATCGAAACAATGAAAAATAAAGTTTCCGTCAAATTCAACCTAAATCATCCATTTAAGGATAATCCAAAAATTCTTGCCTTAGAAGGGAAATTCTATAAAGTAACCGAAGATGACGGAAGTTGCAGTTATTGGTCATTCTCACATGATATCAGTGACAGACTCCGTTATGAGACAGAAATGAAAAGGTTTAACCAACTGATGGACTCTATCCTCTCAAATTTCCCTGCTTCCATCATTGTAAAGGATGTAGACGATGATTTCCGTTTCCTATACTGCAACCTTGAAGCCATAAAAAAATACAAGTTTAATAAGAGTATCACCAATTACATCGGTAAAAATATTTTTGATATCTTCCCAATAAACAGAGCAAGAAAAGAACAAGAAGAAGACATACGCTTATTACATTCAAATGTTCCCTACCATACGATCTATCAAGAAATTGATAAAAACGGCAACCTCGTATACTTCGATAAACGTAAGCTGATTATTTCTAATCCTGATTTTCACACTATGATTCTCGATATAGAATGGGACATCACCGAACAAGAACTTCTTAAACAAGAATATCTGGAAGCAAGAGATAAAGCTGAAGAATCAGACCGGTTGAAAACAATCTTCCTGGCAAATGTCAGTCACGAAGTTCGTACACCCTTAAACGCTATTGTTGGCTTCTCCAATTTAATAAGCAACTGCAAAAATGAAGATGAACACAAAGAATATGCTCACATCATCAACGAAAGTTCCAATCGTTTGCTGAAACTAATCGATGAGACACTTTATCTTTCCAAGATAGAATCAGGTGATTTCCATCCCCTCATTCAACAATTCGATATTGTGAATCTGCTCTCATCTGTTTACGACACTTGCATCGGCTTTACCCCCCAAGGAGTAAAGCTCATCTGCGAGCAGCCAAGTGCTAATATTATCATGCACTCCGATATCAAAGTTATCAATCGCATTCTATCTATACTGATAATCAACTGCTATAAATTTACCAGTAAAGGATATGTCAGATACGGAGTAAAGAATTATAAAGATACACTCGAATTTTATGTAATAGATACAGGTAGAAGTATTTCACCTGATGAAAAAGATAAGATTTTCGGACTCTTTACGAAATATAATTATGGCAACGGTGGAGCAGGATTAGAACTGACTATTTGCCACGCCCTCGTGAAGGTAATGGGCGGAACAATTATCGCTGAATCAGAAATAGGAAAAGGTTCGAAATTTACTTTCACATTACCAAAAGACAAGAATAAAAATTAATTATAACATAACATTAAGACATTAGGAAAAAATGAAAACAATTTTAATAGCTGATGATTTGGATATCAACTTTTTATTATTACAAACCTATTTGAAGAGTGATTTTGCAATTTTAAGAGCTCATGATGGAGTCGAAGCAGTAGACGTATTCAGAGTACATAAACCCGATTTGGTATTAATGGACTGTAAAATGCCGAATATGGATGGGCTGGAAGCTACGAAACTGATTCATGATATCTCATTACAGACACCTGTCATTATGCAGAGTGCTTATGCTTACGAAGAAGACAGAAAGAATGCTTCCGAAGCCGGTTGCATTGATTTTCTAGCTAAACCTATTACAAAACAAGCATTGATGAATATGATCAATAAATATTTAGAATGAAATAATGGGGAAGAAAGCAGTTTCAAAGTTTTTCTATTGTAATTCGATAGTTCTGACAATTATACTTGCTGTCATTACAATAGTTGGCACTTTTGCTTCTTCCACTCCTATTTCAGTATCTAAATTCTTACCTTTCATTGCTCTAGGACTGTCGTTGCTGTTATTGGGAAATGTAATTGTAGCCATTTACTGGATGTGCAGGAAACGTTACTGGTTTATCATTCCCTTATTGGCCATTGCTTGTAACTATCCATACATTAGTCGTATCCTCCAATTTCATTACAATAATGAAATATGTACTCAACGTACATTCAAAATCGCAACGTTCAATGCCAATTTCTTTGGCAAGCAATGGATAGCTACCAGTACTAAAGAGATTGCCAAGTATATGAAGGCAAATCGGGTAGATATTATTTGTTTCCAGGAATATCAGAAAGGATTCGATGAATATATACCCGACAGCATTTATCAAACCTTCAAAGAATGGCATTATAGAATAATACCAACAGCCGCTGATAGTTCTGATCACCTGCAAATGGCCGTTTTCAGTCGTTACCCAATCAAGAAATCTTTCTTTATGGCTTTCCGAGGCACTGCCAACTGTAGTTTATGGTGTGACATCGACATTATGGGGCGAACCGTAAGACTCTTCAATCTTCACCTGCAAACAACATCGGCAACGCATCATCTTGAACTGTTCCATAAGTATGACAAAGAATTCAACTTACTCAGTTCACTTATGTATACTTCCAATTATATGGTCAGGGACATGAGCAGATGCTTTATGATGCGTTCCTTGCAAGCGCAATATATACGAAAGAGAATAGATGAAAGTCCCCACCCTGTCGTCGTATGCGGAGATTTTAATTCTCTTCCGTCTTCGTATGCCTATAAGACTATTTTAGGAAATGACCTTGTGGATGGCTTTCAGGTAGCTGGACATGGCTATATGTATACATACCGTTATCTGAAGCGACTATTCAGAATTGATTATATCTTCAACTCTAAAAAGTTAAGATGCACCAATTATTTATCACCAAAGAATGAATTCCACAGCGACCACAATCCTGTCATATCGACGATAACCTTTTGAATATCACTGATAATAACTATAATTGATACATTATATGAAAAAACAAATCTTCCTACTATTGATATTAAGTCTATTTTCTGCCGGACAAATTCACGCACGCAAAAAAGTTACTGAAAAGATTACCGAACGACAATATTGGTGTGATATGACCTATCGTATCGCTCAACCTGTGTTAGAGTCATTGAGCAATTCCGAGTTAAAGAAGAAGATGCCGATAGAACAACAAGAAGGGACAACCGACCGTGAATATTTTACTTATCTGGAAGCAACAGGACGATTACTATGCGGCATAGCTCCGTGGTTGGAATCAGGAGAATCGAACGGTAAAGAAGGTACACAACGGGCTGCATTAACAGCATGGGCACTGAAAGGTATTCACAATGCTGTTGATCCTACATCACCCGACTATATGAACTTTACAAATAAATATGGGATTCAGCCATTGGTGGATGCCGCTTTCTTGGCACAAGCCTTCCTTCGTTCTCCTAAAGTACTATGGGGCAGTCTAGATAAGACTACTCAGCATATGGTCATTACGGCATTTCGCCAAACCAGAAAAATTACACCTCCCTCTAATAATTGGCTGATGTTCTCGGCGACAATTGAGGCCTTCTTCCTCGAAGTCGGCGAAGACTGGGATGGAATGCGAATAGACTGCGCGCTCCGCCAGCACGAACAATGGTATAAGGGTGACGGTGTATATGGAGACGGTCCCGACTTCCATTGGGATTACTATAACAGCTTCGTCATCCAACCGATGATTGTCGATGTTTCTCATGCACTGGCCATACACCAAAAGATGAGTACACAACGGGCTGAAGATCTGATAAAACGCTCTATAAGATATGCCACAGTACTTGAGCGATTGATATCTCCCGACGGCACTTATCCTATAATAGGACGCTCTTTAGCTTATCGTATGGGAGCTTTCCAAACACTTTCTCAAATGGCATTAATGAAACGGCTCCCTGGAAACATCAAACCGGCTCAAGTTCGCTGTGCACTGACAGCGGTTATCAAACGATTAATGGAAGCGAAAGGAACATTCGACGCCAACGGATGGTTACAGATAGGACTCTGTGGACATCAACTTTGCGTTGCCGAGAATTATATCAGCACAGGCAGTCTATATCTTTGTTCTACAGGAATGCTCGCCCTTGGATTACCGGCATCAGATGAATTTTGGAGTGCACCCGATGAACCATGGACACAAGTAAAAGTATGGTCGGGGCAAGAATTCTCTATCGACCATGCCATTCATTGATAAACTAATCGTGTAAGATTCTCAGAAAAGATTCAGTTTACGACGTTGGGCATCCTCCAAAGAAACAGTCTTTACCTCCTTCGATTTATGTTCAGATCTCAAGGCTTCGTATTCTTCATCCAATGCCTGAACATATTTTTCTCGATACTCAGCATTCAACAGATGAGAAGCTATAGGTGCAATTTGAGAAGCATCTCGTACATAGACGACAGGAGCATTATAAACAGGTGAAATCTTCAATGCAGTATGCAGTTTGGAAGTCGTTGCCCCTCCAATAGCCAAAGGAATATTGAGTCCGGCTTTCTGCAATTCCGATGCGACATGAACCATTTCATCGAGCGAAGGAGTAATCAAACCACTTAACCCTATCATGTCGACTTTCTCTTCCACAGCACGACTTACAATTGTCTCAGCAGGAACCATGATGCCTAAATCGATAATCTCATATCCATTACAAGCCAGAACAACAGATACAATATTCTTTCCGATATCATGAACATCACCCTTTACTGTAGCCAAAAGCACCTTACCCGCAGAAGCCGAAGAAACACTCTTCTCACTTTCAATTATAGGCTGCAGAAAAGCGACCGCTTTCTTCATAGTACGAGCCGTTTTAACCACCTGAGGCAAGAACATTTTGCCGGCGCCGAATAAATCGCCGACTTCATTCATGCCCGACATTAACGGACCTTCGATGATATCCACTGCCTTATCATACTTCGTCAACGCCTCATTGAGGTCGACTTCCAGATAATCGACAATACCCTTAATCAATGCGTACTTTAATCGGTCCTCCAGTGCATATTGTCTCCATTCATCATGATGACTTTGATTGCTTGTCTGCTCCACCTCCTTATCCTTCAATCGACCAGCCAGTTCAATCAATTTCTCAGAAGCATCCGACTGTCGATTTAGTACGACATCCTCAATACATTCCAACACCTCCGCAGGTATATCAGAATATAGCACAGAAGTCGCGGGATTCACGATGCCCATGTCCATGCCATTTTGAATTGCATGATAGAGGAAAACGGCGTGCATTGCTTCACGAATATAATTATTGCCTCGAAATGAAAAAGAGAGATTGCTGACACCACCGCTCACATGTGTACTAGGAAGATGAGAACGAATCCATTTTGCTGCCTTTATAAAATCAACAGCATAGTTGTTATGTTCCTCCATACCTGTAGCAATCGACAAAACATTCGGGTCGAAGATAATATCGTGAGCGTTGAAATTCAATTTATCTACAAGAAGATGATAAGCCCTTTCACAAACCTTTATCTTACGTTCGTAGCTTCCCGCCTGCCCTTTTTCATCGAAAGCCATTACGACAACGGCAGCACCCAACTGTTGGATGGTGCGAGCATGAGATAAAAAGACATCTTCACCTTCTTTCAGTGAGATAGAGTTAACGATGCACTTCCCTTGCAAACACTTTAATCCCGCTTCGATAACATTCCATTTCGATGAATCTATCATAATAGGTACACGAGATATATCCGGATCGGAAGCAATCAGATTAAGGAAATTCACCATTTCAGACTCAGCTTCAAGCAAGCCGTCGTCCATGTTTATATCCAAGACCTGTGCCCCATCCTCCACTTGTTTGCGTGCAATAGACAGTGCTTCGTCGTAATTCTTCTCTTTTATCAAGCGCAAGAATTTTCGCGAGCCAGCTACATTGCATCGTTCGCCGATATTAATAAAATTATTCTCCTGCTTCACCTCCAATAATTCCAGACCCGAGAGCCAGAGACAATTTGGTGAAGCAACTGGAATATGAGGAATAGCACCTTTCACCAAAGCCGGATAACGGGCAATAAAATCATTAGTTGTTCCGCAACAACCGCCCACTATATTCACCAACCCCTCACTGATAAAATCAGCAATCTCGGTCGCCATCATATCAGGAGTTTGATCATATTGTCCTAATTGATTAGGAAGTCCTGCATTAGGATAAGCACTAATATAATAAGGCGCATGTTTAGCGAGTTCCTGCAAATAAGGTTTCATCTCTTTAGCTCCGAAAGAGCAATTCAAGCCGATAGAAAAGATATGAGCATATTGTACTGAAGCAAGGAAAGCATTGAGTGTCTGACCGGAAAGTGTCCTCCCGCCTTTATCAGAGAGTGTAACAGACAACATAAGCGGAACGTATCTGTTCATTCGTTCCATCTCCCGTTCAGCAGCATATATAGCAGCCTTGGCATTCAAGGTATCAAAGATAGTTTCGATTAAGATAGCATCAACGCCACCCTCGAGCAAAGCAGATATTTGTTCCTCATAAACACTGGTCAGCACATCAAAAGTCATCGAACGAGCAGAAGGGTTATTAACATCGGGACTCATTGAACACGACTTGTTGGTAGGTCCCACCGAACCCAACACGAAGCGGGGCTTTTCAGGATTCTTTGCGGTGTATTCATCAGCAACAGAACGTGCCAATCTCACAGCAGCCAAGTTCATATCACGAACATACGTCTCCATATGATAATCAGCTTGAGAGACAGCATTAGCATTGAAAGTATTCGTTTCAATCAAGTCGGCACCAGCTTCTAAATATTTGCGATGAATATCCAGGATAACATCAGGACGTGTGATACAGAGAATATCATTATTCCCCTTCAGCTGACCCGCACAGTCGGCAAACTTATCGCCTCTAAAATCTTCCTCTCTTAATCCATACCGCTGTATCATCGTACCCATAGCGCCATCCAATATTAGGATACGTTTCGTTATGAGCTGTTGAATAGTCTCCATAAAGAATATTATTTTTTAAACATACGATCCATTTCCCGCTTATCATCTTTCTCGCGCAGAGTCTGCCTTTTATCGTACTCACGCTTTCCTTTAGCGAGAGCGATGGCCAATTTAGCCAGACCTTTGTCGTTGATAAATAAACGGATGGGTATAATTGTATTACCTGTTTCATCGGCACCACGTTGCAACTTACGTAACTCCTTTTTTGTGAGCAGCAGTTTGCGGTCATGTCGTGCAGGATGATTATTGTATGAACCGTAGAAATACGGTGAGATATTCATGTTTTTCACCCACAATTCTCCATGATCAAAGATACAATAAGTATCGACCAAGCTCGCTTTCCCCAAACGGATAGATTTTATTTCAGTACCCGAAAGTACGATGCCGGCTGTATAGGTATCGATGAATTCATAATCGAATGAAGCCTTCTTATTCTTTATGTTGACAGGATTAGCATTCATATTAGTTTAAGAGAAAAGCAAGTTTATTAAATACCAATTGGATAAGCCAAGGGCACAGAATAACGAGCAATGATGTCGAAACAGTAAAGCCCAAACGCTGAGATGGTTCCACATTCATCACAATAGGTGAACCTATATACACAATATAGAAAACATACAAAGAGAGGATGTAACAAACTATCTGCAAGTCGGGAAACAGTCCTAAGATAATCTCTATTACAAAGACAACAGTCATTGCATAGCCCGTGAACAACTGAGCACGCGACATATTATTCGGTAAGTTGAACCACTGAGCCAAATACCGGTTCATGAGATAAGCTATCAAAAAGAATCCACCGAACAAGGCAATAGCAACACCGCAGCAATCTATCATTGCCAACTGAAAACTTTTCGGAGTATTCCAACCACGACGAATAAGTGAGCCTATCAATACAGAAAGGCCCGATAAACCGATCATAGGATAGACGAAGTCAATGATGGCTTTCTGACTATCCCACTGTAAACTAATATCTTCCCATGCCTTGGCAGGAGAAGATATTAAAAGGAATACTATTTTGAAAATTTTCTTATAGTTCAATTCTAGTTACTTGATGACGGTGTGAAAGTGATCGTATATGTAGTTTCGTTTGCAGGAAGACCAATTGGGTCAGTTGTCGATACCGGAACCGAGAGGGTTATCTGAGAAGGATAGTTACGGCCCGATTTAACTGCAAACTGAGAGAATACTGAAGCCAAATCGAAAGAACGATAATAGAACTGAGGATAATAGCCAGCATATTCATAAGAGACATACGAAGGTGCAGCATCATTATATGCTCTATGACGCAGATGCAAGTTCAATGTAGAATCACCCGATTTCGTTTCTTCCGGATAATAAACCATAGTGAAATAATGCCAAGGTCTAGAGAAATAATAATTGACTCCCGTAATCAAATAACGATTATCATAGATATAAAAATGATCCTCAGAAGTAGTGGTATTTACCGACGTCAAAGAGACAACAGGATTCGTCGACACAGAGTCGTTTTCAGCACTACGTGTAGTTGAAACAACGCTGTTATTCAAACTGACAGCACCGGTCAATTCGACATACAAAGTATTTGTAGTCTTATAGTTCTTATTCGAATCATTGTTCGGATCATACGTATAGGCTATAAATGCCATTCCCGAAGTAGCTTTAAACTGATTGGACGACTGAACAGATGCCAACGATTTAGAAGAAGGTATTATCTTTGTCGTTCCTGCCATGAAATAAGTAGAACCAACTGAGTTCATAATTTCAACAATCTGGTATCCTTGAGAGTCAGAACTATCATCATTCAGACAGGATGTCATCCCAAATAATAATGTTGTAAGGAGCGTAAACGCAACCAATTTGAATTTTTTCATAAATCTCATTTTTTAGTGTGCAAATATATCAATTTTCTATCAAACTATATCTTAAATGCAGTTTAATTTGATTTACTGCATGCACTACTTAACTATTTTTGCAAATTCATCAATATGTTCATCCACATACCTGGCTATCACCTCTGTAATTTCCTCCTCTTCTTCGATAAAAGTATCGTCTAAATCGTCGAATTGCTCAAACTTTTCATACATTGCCATAAATTCATCTTCAGAGCGTTCCTTTTCAAGATCCTCCCTATTGTCATCATATATCTTTTTTGCCTTGTACACCAACTTGCTGAATTCACCCGCGCCCCATAGACGCATGGCCTTAGCAAAAGGATTACCGAAGATATAAGCACCGTAACCGTTTTGTATCAGTTGGCAGAAACCACCTTCAAGAACCTCTCGACGGAAAGTATCGTATGCCAGCAACGTATGCTGCGAACCATTTAGTAGAGACATGTTATCTGCATTCAGTTCCCCTCCCAATACCTGATGGTATTTATCAGTGAATGCCTGAATAAAAGTACTCATACCGGTACCTGCCGCATCTTTAAGAACTGCTTCATTAATTTCTATTGTTTCCATATTGTAAAAATACCTTTTATTTTGACTTTGATTTCTAAAAAGCTGTATAAAACAGCGTATCATAAATTAATGTTTGTTATAACCTTACAAAAAATGCCGATAAAGTTTGCTAAGAACGATGGAACCTCTACCTTTGTAGTGTGTTTTTCATAGTATTAGATTTAAGGTTAACAAGGTTGGAGTACAGCGGTACTCCTTTTTTTATGTCTATATTTGTATGAAGTATC
>Ga0183095_10800_pt1 | contig 56492 bp, 52 predicted proteins | sample BioMet4_FD_130346 | JGI IMG/M metagenome (GOLD analysis project Ga0183095, IMG submission 130346) | Microbial communities from bioreactor (seeded with sewage sludge) at LBNL, California, USA - Biofuel metagenome 4 (v2) (version 3) | ecosystem: Engineered > Bioreactor > Anaerobic > Unclassified ...
CAGATAATATAGTTTGCATCCACAGACCGGACAGATAATGCTATAATATCTGTATTTGAAATCATTTCTCTCTGCAAAAGGAGGAATTATCAATGGCAAACAGCAGTAATCGTGGGGGTTCACGTCCCCTACCGGTCAAGCGCGAAGTGATTATGTTTTCGTGATTTTTGTATTTGTTTTGGTCTGTAGCAAAATGTGATACAGACCTCGCGGAACTGCATTTTGTTCCCATCCTTAACGATCGTGCCAGCGGTCGCCCATCTCGGCAGTGATCTTCGAGTGGCACGGTGTGCAGAGCGCCTCAAGATTGGAGTCGACATGCGTGCCGCCGCGAGAGAGCGGAAGTCTGTGATGGACTTCGGTTGCAGGGGCATAGACGCCGCGCTTCAGGCACTCCTCGCAGAGAGGGTGGGCGGCGATGTATCTGTCACGGATGCGCTTCCACGCACGGCCGTACCGTTTCTTCTCTACAGGATCGCGGTCGTACTGTTCGTACTGCTTGTCAATGAGCTTCTGATGCTCCTCGCAGTAGCGGCCGGGCACCAGCTTCGGGCAGCCGGGATAGCGGCAGGGCGTTAAAGGTTTGTGCGGCATGGCTGCCTCCTTTCGGGCATAAAGAAAGCCCTCGCGGGTTTGGCCCCGTGAAGGCTCTCCGGATTCAATTTTCCTATTGTAATGATACCACATTCGCCCTGTGCGAAATAGTGCGTTTTACTGCGCCGACAAGATTTCCTCTACTTTTTTCAAAGCATCGTTGTGTACCTCATAAACGTGACGCACCCGGAAATCCATCTCCACGGCAATCTGTTCCCAGGACTTATAGCAGAGGTAGCGTCCTTCCAGCAGAAGCTGACAGTCTATATCGTCCACGGCTTTGATGGTCTTCACAAGGTCGCACTTGATATCCACCAGAGTGTCAATGTCGCGGTTGATCTCCGCTTCCAGATCCACGATCTTCGCAATGGCGTCCGCCATCTGGGAGTTGCCGGGGCTGGGATTGTGGGGCATCCCGGTCAGGCGTGAGGTACACTTGGTGGCGAGGTCGTTCAGCAAAGCGATTTGGTCGATCTTGCTGTTGATGCGGTTATCCAAGCGGAACGCCTGGGACAGATACTCTTTCGCCTCCATCTCACGCCACCTCCTCGCGCAGCATCCGAAGCAGCGTTTCTCCGTCGACGGAGGTCAGCAGCGTGTACCATTCGGAGCGGAAAAACCGTTCCACCTCCGACTTGTCCTGCAGCGCCGGGGTGTATTTTGGATTTCGCTCCAGCGTGCGCAGCGCGGCGCGGTAGTCATTCGCGGCCTGTACAATTATCGCGTTCGCCAAATTTTCATAGGGTGTGTTCATGATCTGTACCTCCGATTATTTTTTGTTCCCTCGGATTGGCACGGATTGTCATAGATTGTCTTAGATTTGCAGGTCCGCTTTTACGGCGTTGATGAGAGCCGCCTGTGTGCTGTCCTTTTGCGAGAGGGCTTTTAGGATGCGCTCGTCGATGGTGCCTTTGGTGACGATGTGCTGCACCACAACGGTATCCGCCGTCTGGCCCTGTCTCCACAGACGGGCATTGGTCTGCTGGTAGAGTTCCAGCGACCAGGTCAGCCCGAACCAGATGAGTGTGGAGCCGCCGGACTGCAAATTGAGTCCGTGTCCGGCAGAGGCAGGATGAATCAGCCCCACAGGTATCTCTCCGGCATTCCACCGCTTGATGCTGTCGGCCGTGTCCAGCTTGGAAAACGGGATGTGGAGTTTGTGCAGGCACTCGGAGATTCTGGCGAGGTCATGCTTGAACCAGTAGGCCACCAGCACGGGTTTCCCGTTTGCCGCCTCAATCAAATCCTCCAGCGCATCCAGCTTGTGGTCATGAATATGGATTGTGCCGCCGGTGTCGGTGTAAATGGCGCCGTTGGCCATCTGGCAGAGTTTATTGGAGAGGGCTGCGGCGTTTGCGGCTATGATATCGCCATCCGGAAGCTGTAGCACGAGGTCACGCTTGAGTTCATCGTAGTGCCGGCGCTCTGCATCGGAAAGGCGGACGGTGTATTCGCTGCTGATGAGCTCAGGCATCGGCAGGTAGTCGGTGGACTTCATGGAGATGGTGATGTCAGCGATCTTGTCATATATCCGCTGTTCCGCACCGGGCAGTGGCTTGTAGCTGAATACTACCTGTCCGTTGCGCTTGTCAGGCGTGAAGTAGTTAGTACGGTACTGCCCGATGAACCGCCCGAGCCGCTGGCCCATATCCAGCAGACGAAACTCAGCCCACAAATCCATAAGGCCGTTGGCGGACGGTGTTCCGGTGAGGCCGATGATGCGCGTTACCTTTGGCCGTACCTTCATCAGCGCACGGAAGCGTTTTGCCTGATAATTTTTGAAGGAAGACAGCTCGTCCACCACAATGGTGTCGTAATTGAAGGGCAAGCCGCTGTCCTCAATAAGCCACTGGACATTTTCGCGGTTAATTATGTAGATGTCGGCGGGTTTCAGGAGCGCCGCTCTCCGTTCCGGCTCAGTGCCGACCGCTACGGAACAGATGAGGTTCTGCAGGTGATCCCATTTCTGGATTTCTGCCGGCCAAGTACCGGAAGCCACTCTGAGGGGTGCGACCACAAGTATTCGGTGGGCCTCAAAGCTGTCAAACAGCAGGTCGTTTAAGGCGGTCAGGGTTATACTCGTTTTGCTCAACCCAAGCCCATATCAAGCAGAACTGCAGCGGCTTTGTGCGTTTCGATAAACGAAACCGCATAGCTCTGGTACTCATGAGGTATGAACTTCATCAGGCATCACCTCCCATCGAGTTTAGAAAACTTAGGCATACCATCTGGGCATCTCACATTCGGCAAGGTCAAAGATGAAGTCTCGCCCCTTCGGGGTCCATAGCAGCATAAGCACCTCGTGGCCGTTGTTCAACTTCACATAGCGCGGTAAAGCAAGGCTGGCTCCAACGTAGTTGGTATAAAGGCGCCAAGTGTCAGAGCCGTTCGGTTTGTACTGCACCCGGCAATCCTGGAGAAACTGGTTCAGCGTGACAGCGGTCGTTCCTAAGTCTTCAGCAATCTCTCCGATTTTGTACAACTCAGCCGTGTCCGTCTGCCCTTCATACTTGGCGGCAGCTAGTTGCAGCACCTTGTTTTGTGATTCAAGGGCTTCCCGCGTTTCCTCGGCGGCCACAAGAGCAATCAACGCGTCTTTGTAGTTTCTTGGAACAAGCCTGCGCTCCATTTCGTTAAAAGCCGCAATGTACGCTTTTTTAAACTGCATTGCCTTTTCGCCGGTGTAGCCCATGACCAGTAGCGTAAAGCCGTCACGAGTCATGAGGTATTCACTATAAGTCTGATGGTTCTGCGGATCGGTGCGGTGGGTATGCTCAAAATTGAGCCGTCCCCATTCAGGGTCACCATCTAAAATAAAGCGGGTGCCGCGGAGTACGTTTTTATGTTCTTTCTCAAAAACCCACGTGATGTCAAGGCTTGATACGACGGCTTTGCCATCACGCTCGGTCAGGCCGAGATTGATAAGTTGATTATCCATTTTGTATATCCTCCAATATTTTGGTTATTTGTTCAGGGTCATCCAGCACATAGACTTTGAAGCCCAGTTCGGTAAGTAATCTGTGCCTTGCGACCTGTAACGGCCTCGGTTTTTCTCCCGGCGCTTTCACTTCCACGAATGCCATCCTGCCACCCGGAAGGAGCAGCAGTCTGTCCGGCATTCCGTCAAGGCCGGGAGATACGAACTTGGGTGCGATGCCGCCGGCGGCTTTGACCTTATGCACCAGTTTCTGCTCTATCAGTTTTTCTCTCATATTCCATCACCTCAAATGCTAAGGTCTTCGCCGCCTCAAGTGTTTCTATGCGGTGGTTCTCCCACCACTGATATGGTTCGCCGTCAATACTGACCGTGTAATACTCTTTACCGCGAAAGCTGTCCTTTACCGCCTTTATCCTGCCACGCGTTTTGGATAGCTCCATCACAAGGGATGACGTTTCCTCCCACTGCTTTTTCAAGAACGCCCGCCTCCGTGCCTCTTTGCGTTTTGCCTCATCATCGCGTTCCTTTGCCGCAAGCAGATCACTGGACATCGTGCCGTCGCATACACAGCCGACATGGAATTTGTCCGGCCACTGCGGGTGAACCATGACGTGAACATACTTGATACGGTCGTAATCGCAGAGCTCACAGGTAAAGTCGGTGTCCGGCATCGTTATGACTTCTTCGCAAAACCATCCATCACGGGGCGCACCGATGGAATCCAGTCTTGCGATGCATCTCTGCGAATATCCGCTCATCCTTTTTCCTCCGTTCTGATCCACTCTTGTAACGATAGTAACTATCTTTTAGGGAAACACTAACTACGTATAGGCCCTTTTTATTCGCGTACCCCAACAAATTAAAAGTACATATATAAATGGCTGTGTTAAAAATGTACGCGTTAAAAACGATTTTCTCGTTACATGAACTCTTCCGCCTCGGTCTTGGCATCGATTTTAAGGCATATCGCGCGGACGTTGACGCCCTGAATGCGCTTTTGAATCTGGCAGTTGTTCTCGCCCTCCGAATCTGAGAAAACCTCGATGTAGTCCCTGTCTCGAAATCCCTTGATACACTTGGTATAGACAAACCCGGCTTCGTCCAAAGTCTGTCGCAGCACCGACGCGATAACGAACACATGACGCGCCTCTGTTTTACCGTAGCAGGGAGATACCGCTGTATCGAAATGGCTCTTGTTCTCGGCTATCCAGCCTTCGACAAAATGCCATGCTCTGTCAATGGAATCTTCCTTCTCCAGAGATTTGCAGTTGTGCAGCAGCGTCATACCGAGTTCCACCGCCTCCGCTATGGCGTCCGTTTCACTCATGCCAAATATGGACTCAGAGGAGTATCGGTCGGCAAGGGCAAGTGCCGCGATGTTGTCGAGGTGAGCGCCGGGGTCGCCGATGTCCAGCATTTCAAAGGAGCTTTTCAGTTCACTGCGAAGCCGGCTGTAGTCGCCGCTCAGTTTGCCTTTTACCACCAGCACCTTCTCAATGAGAAAGCGAATGAACTTCTCCCCGGCAAAGCCGTAGTTGTCCTCGCTGATCTGATGGACGTACCGCCCGTACTTCACGTCCTCAATGGGCTGACCGTAAACTTCCAGAACACGGGTGTTGACCCCGTCCATAGAGGTTTCGTTGGTAATGGGCTGTTCTCCGGTACTGATGATGCTGTTGAGCCAGGTTTGGACTTCCTGCAGACCGCCGTTTTTTGCACCTCTGGTTTTGCCGTAGCCATTACCCAGAGAGTACACAATGGTGGAGGAGGACAGCCTCTTTTCGTTCAGCACCTGCAGTTCGTCCAGACCAAGCGGCAAATGCTTCAGCGTTCCAGCTCTGCGTTCCAACCCGACTGCCGTGGAGTTGAAGTTGCCCATCAGCTTCAGCGGGTCGCCCCAGATGGAAAGCGCAAACTTCAGCATGGCGGTCTTGCCGCTGCCGGACGCATACCAGAAGTGGAGATTGATAATTCTGTTTTGAAGCGGACTCAGCATCGGAGACACAAAGGAGCCTGCCAGCATCGCTCTTGACACGGGCGAACCCCTCAGTGCTTTCGCTGTTTCAAGCCACACACCGAAATCACCATGCGCCGTTAGCGCCGGGAGTATCTCATCACCGTCGTCACCGTCAAAGATAATCCCGCCGTCTGTGACATAGGGGTAGAACTCTTTGCCGATCCATCCGATACGGCTCACACTGCGAATAAAGGGAATGACGCCGCTGTTCTCGGTTTCATAATCGGTGAAGTAGCGCACCATGCCCTCGGAGTTATCGGAGGAAACAAGCAGACCGCTGTCGGCAAACTTTACAAGAGAGGTTTTGTTAAACAGGCTTGATCTGGGAGCGCGGAGCGTTTTCCACTTGCCGTTTCTCATGAATGCGATCTCCATCATTTCCAAGCCACTGTCGATATTTTCAAGCCGGGAGGTAATGACCACCGGCTGATGGCAGAGACAGACTTTGACGGGATTGCCGTTAAAGAACGAGGTGGAGATAATGCCTTCATCGATGCTGATTTGATAATCCTTCGGTTCCACAGCGCCGTGCAGGTCTATCCCGTCAAGGACGATTTCGCCCTGTACCACGTCGAACTCCGGCTCGACTGCCTTGTTAGCCGTATACTTGACTGCATTCTCAAAATCACGGACGCCTACGCCGGATGTTCTTATTAGCTGTTTCAGCCTTGCGTACAGAGCCGGGGCATTCTGCTTGGCGTAAGCCGCCAGATGCAGAGTGCGGTCTGCAAGCGCCTCGTCGCCGTCGAGTTTCTTTTTACTGAGAAGCAGATCAAGTTGCTCTTGCGGTGACAGCAGCGCGTGAACTACCGGGGCCTTTACTCCGCAGCCGCCTACGGGACAGTCAAAGCAGAGGGTATCCTGGATATACCGGCAGGTGACCGGGCGCTTGACCTTCTGCGACCGCTGAATCTTCCGTTCCGTTTCCTCGACGGAGTAACCGTCATACAGGGCGCTCCACTGGTGAAACAGTTCCGTGCCGTCCGGGACGAGTGAAATGTTGTCACACATGGCTTTCCATTCCGGCTCGGTCACACCGTTTGGGTCGTTCGTGAGCTTCTGCACAAATAGGCAGCGTTCCATAATCCGCTGCGCACTGCCGACGGTTTCTGGGTCTGCCTCAAATGGCTCTCTGTCGAAAGATGCCGGTTTTACGTAGTATTCGTTGAAATCGGCAAGCGTGTACCGTGGACCGTCAAAGGTCAGCACATTGCAAGGCGCTGGCTCTTCCAACTTGTGGTTCAGACTGCCGGGAGCGCGGAACATATGAGAGAGGTTATACACGTTGTCCAGTTTCCAACCGAGCTTTGAAGCCTCTGACATCAGCAACTTACCGAACCCCCGGAGCAGCCCCTTTGCCCGTTCCCGGGCTTCGTCATCCGTGAAGGACACGGGAGTGGCAAAGAGGTAATAGCCGTAGATGCCGTAGCCGGAGTCCACAAAGCCCGTGGGTTTTATCTTTATTCCGTGCAGAAATGCTATGGCGGCATCTTTGTCCGGCGGCAGATTGGTTTCCTTGTGCGCGGGACCGAGGACGTCGACGTCGGCAACAAACGCAATGAGCGTGTCCACATCATCGTCTTCGCCACGGAGGTGCGGCGGCAAATCGGCTCTTCTGGGGTTGGGACTGATATACACATTCTGGCTTTTGCCGAGTTCCGTGACGCGGTCATAAGCCTCATCCGCCGGGATACGGTAGTGCTTTTTATCCGGCAGCGTTGTGTAAATGGTCTCCGAGCCGAAGAGCTTATAAAAGTCGCGGTTTTCCATATCGTTTACACCTGTCTTCCTCACTGACGAACTTTATCGTCATACCTTTCACACTTGCACGGTCGAATTCCGACTCCATGCCTGAACTCAGACTGTCTCCGCATACCCACACCTCGCTGCATCTGTCCATGAGCGCGTTGCCGAAAGCCAATCCGAGCCTGCGCTCTTCCGGGTCGTTATCGTCCATGAACTGCGGATACAGCAGATGCGGCGCTACGGGGATATAGCCTTTCTCCACGGCAATGCGGCAGTATTCTCTTGCCGCCTGCACATTGGCCGTGACATTCCCGGAGTATGGACTGCAAATATACACGAGCGGTCGGCAAGATTGCGATGCGCGTTTTTCTTTTTCTACATTGGTCATTGCCTTATAAGCGGTGGGGTCGTAGTAGCCCTCGCTGTTGAATTTGTTTATACTCATGTAGCCGTGCCTCCTTGCATTTTCTTAAGTTTCATAAACGCTTGTAGAAAATCGGGTCTGAATAACCCGTATTCCTCAGATTCAAGCCAGATTGTTTTATCATCGCCCGATGTCAGCATGATGTTGGCGTCGTCTATCACCTTAAGAAACTCGGAGATGGGTTTTTGGTTAGGACACAGCTCATTCTCCGTCATGCCGCACCTCCAGAACCTTGCCGAGCAGGTCATCTACGAAGAGCTCGCATTCCTCCGGGATGAGTTCACGTACATCCTCGATATCAAAGTCACCGAACAGCTCTCCGATAACGAGGCTGTAACCCAAATCGTCCAAAGCGTCCACAAGCCGCGCAACGGCATCAAAGCTGATATCGCTCATGCGCATCATTTTATCGGTGCATTCCGCGCAGTTGATGTCCGTCCCGTAGGGGTTTTCCGCTCTGGCGAAGATCAGTTCCCGCAGGTCGATTGGGATCTCCTTTCCGCATTCGGCACAGCGCGTATAGGTGTTTCCGGCGGTAACGGGACTGCATACGACTGTGCCGTCCTTCAGCTTGTTCCTGGTATAAATCATGTTCTCTTCCTCCGCAATTTCGTGATAAACGGAAATTCCGTCCTCACCTCGTACAGGACAGGCAAGGACGGAAACCGTACCGTTATCAGTCTTTTTTATAGAAATCGCATTCATAGCCGTCGGCGCGGAGGACAAGACCGGGAGCCCAGGGCGGCACTCTGCCCATCTGTTCGCAGACCGCATCAAGGGACATGGCTCGGTCGGCTTCGATGATAACTTCATCATGAACATGGGCAACGATGTCACAGCAGCGGAGTGCTTTTATGGAATGGCAGAGGATGTCCCGACTCGTTGCCTGAACGATGTTTTCCACCAGCTTGGGACCGTAAGTTTCAAGCCGCTCCCACTTTTTCGTGCCGCCGGTGCCTTCATAGGTGATGGACTCACCGCCGAAACGGTTCTCTCCGATGCGGGGCTTCACATAGGCAAGCCGTCTGCCGGACGGGAGCGTAATAAAGAGGAATCCGCTCTCATAGGAAAATCTGACGCCGGATGCAGATGCGGTGGTCTTGCCCTTGATGGCAGTCTTTGCCGCACGGTCGACCGCCCACCAGAATCTGACGATGTTGGGGTTGGCTGTCCGCCACGAATCCACAATAGGCTGAAGTTCGTGTTCCTTCAGTCCCATATCGAGAGCACCCATAGCCTTGAGCGCACCCACGGAGCCGCCGTAGCCGCAGGCCAATTCTGCGACCTTGCCTTTCTGCCGGAGCTCGCCGTTCACGCCGTGCTTTACCACGGGGACGCGGAACATCTGCGAGGCTGTGGCGCAGTAGATATCTTCGCCTTTGGCGAAAGCAGCCGACTTCCATTTCTCTCCGGCAAACCACGAAATGACTCTCGCCTCGATTGCCGAGAAATCCGCCACGATGAACTTTCTGTCGTGCTGCGGAACGAACGCAGTGCGAATCAGCTGAGAGAGCGTGTCAGGGATATCCTCATACAGCATTTCCAGAGCGTCATAATCACCGCAGCGTGCAAGCGCCCGGGCCTCGGACAAATCCGGGATATGGTTCTGGGGTAGATTTTGCAGCTGCACCAACCGTCCTGCAAACCGGCCAGTGCGTGAAGCACCGTAGAACATAAACATCCCGTGGGCGCGGCTGTCGGTACAGACTGCGTTTGCCATTGCCGTATACTTTTTCACGCTACTTTTCGCAAGCTGCTGCCGCAGTTCCAGCACGGGAACAAGCTCCGCCGGAGCGGTCTTCAGCCTTGCGGACACTTCCTTTTTGCCGAGGGTGTCTATTTCCATCCCGTTATCCGCAAGCCAGCCTTTGACCTGCGCCACGCTGTTGGGGTTTTCAAGTGCGGTCAGCCGCCGCATGGATTCAGTCAGCCGCTCCCCGGATTTCTTATCCAACGCGAGGCAGGCGTTTACAAAAGGCATATCCACGCCGATGCCTCTGTCGTTTATGGTTTGGTCAAGGGCGTATTCATCCCACACGAAATCGGGTACCGTGAATTTCGTGAGCTTCTGCTGAATCTGCATCTCGACTTCTACATCGCGCAGATTGTATGATTTGAACAGCGCCCATTTATCCGGGGCGTCCGAGGGCAGATTCCTCGTTCTGCCGCCGTTGGCCTTTGTAGGAGCGCAGGGTTGACAGAAGTATTTGATGAGTTCCTTGCCTTCGGTCAGCTTTTTCTTCTCAAGACCGAGTATTTCACCGACTCCGGCAAGGGAGAGTGGGAGTCCAAGATATGCCGCCCAGGTCATGGAGCAGCGCCATGATGCCGGGTTCAGAAACCGGGCGCACTCCTTTGTCAGAGGGTGATTGTCATAAAACGGGTCGAGGCTGACGCCAAGGTCGGACAGATGGCGTGACAGGCACACCCGTTCAAAATTGCAGTTGTGCGCCCATTTGAGGACGGCATCGTCGGTGAGCGCGTCAAGGACATCCTGCGGGATGCTTTCACCCTGCAGCAGGTCGACCACCTGTACTTCGCCGCCGTCCACGCTGTAGCCAAAAAGGATGATCTGGAAATCTGGGGACTCGGCGTACTTATACACGCCGCATTTTTGCAGATTCACGCTGCTGTAGGTCTCAATATCTATCTCAAGGGTATTCATGTGTTTTTCCTCCATAGAGAAGCGGCGGAGAAAGACCGTCTCCCTCCGCCGCCTGTTCAGATTACTGCTTATCTTCGTTTTTTCTGCGCTTTTTCTCCCTGCGCTCGTCAATGGCAAACCTGATGATTCCGACAAGGTTGCCGATAAAGGTTCCGACCACCGCGCCGAAGCACACGGCAAGCATCATAGACTGGATTTCTGTCATGATGTACGCCCTCCCTTAACCGAGGAAGTCTTCGTCGGCTTCAGTCTGGTAGCCGTCATTGAAATCGTCCTCCGCCTTGGCCTTGCCGCCGAGGGATTCGCCGTCCTTGATCTTCTGAATGTTCTGAAGACCGCAGGCGATGCCTTTGTTGCCGTTGCTGTTAAAGGCATAAAAGCTGAGTGACACACGGGCATACACGCCGGAATAAATCTCCGAGGTGTCGAAGATGGGCTGGCAATGGATGTCCACAACACCGGGAGCGGTGTTGCTGTTGGCGTTCACGAACCAGCAGCCCTTGTAGGCTTCATCGTCCGGGCGTTCGGCATCGCCGTCTCTAAGAGGTGTCTTCAGTGCAGAGAGCGGAGGCACGGTCTTGCCGTTGCCTTTCAACTTGCCCTGACCTTCCTCATAGGCCGCCTGGATGGCGGCTTTGATCTTGCTGACGGTGACGGTATCGGACTTGGGGATGAGAACGGAGGTGGAAAACTTGGGTGCGCCGCCGTTGATGGACTTGGCCTGCCAGATATTCGCATAGGACAGACGGGCAACGCCGGTGATAACTCTGGTGGGATTTACGGAATTTGTCATGATAATAATCTCCTTAATTTTCAATAGGGTCGGCGAAGTCATCCGCCGCCGTGTTTAGTTCGTTACGCTTGTCCGATACCGGGACAAGTACGGGTTTGCCTTCGGGCTTGCAGGTCAGCCCGCCGAGAAGTTCGTCAAACTTCTTCCTGCCGAGAAGTGTCGTCATTGCGGTGATGCCGAGTAGCTTGTGTTCATAGGGGTCGTACCCGGCGTCGGAGACTGCTTTCGCCGCAGCCTGTTCATCGGTGTATTTACGGTTGCTTCTGCCGGCGACCACTTTCCAGCCGTCAAACTTTGTGCCGGACAGAGCCTTTGTGAGAGCGTAATCCTTGACGTCGGACGCCCAGGAAACCAGCTCATCGACCTTGCCGAGGATATCGGCTATCTCGCATATCTGCAGCAGTGCCGGGTCGGTGAAGTCGTACACGGCAAGCGCCATGTTCGCTTCGGCTCTGGCTTTGCATTCGGCTTTCGCCTTACAGAACCGGCAATGATCTCCGGCGCTGTATCCGCCCTTACCGTCCCAGGCGAGTTTCGCCGCCGGGATGAGGACGGTTTCCGCCCATTTGACAAGCTCGGCTGCGGTTGTCTCCCAGGTCTGCACATTTCCGAGCCTCGGCTGATAGATACTCATCCGCACGGTATCAAACCGATAAAGGGAGTCGAACATCTGCATGGCTCCGAGCGCGTAGATGCGAAGTTGGTCGTTCTCTTCGGCATCGACCTTAACGCCGCGCCCGCTTTTGAGGTCAATAATGTGCAGTACACCGTCCGAAACGATAAGGGCGTCGCAGGTGCCGAAGCACTCCGGGACATAGCGGGAACAGTCAACGCGTTGCTCCACATACACGATGGGGTCTTTCAGACCGTCGGTCTGCTCCATTACGAAGTCGGCATAATCGGATGTGTATTCATCCATCTCCGCGTCTTCGCTGACGGGCGTTTGTTTGGCTCTTCCGAGCTTGTAGTTGAGTTTCGCCTCCGCCACGCTGTGGGCGAGGGTGCCTTCCGAGGCGTAGCTTGACTCCGAGTCCGCGAGGAACTCCGTAAGCCGCGCCGACGGTGGACACGCAATCCACCTGCGGCTTGCCGAGGGAGAGAGGAGTGCATGGCTCATAACAGTGCCCTCGCTTCCTCCATGAGCTCTTCATAGAACTCACTTTCGACCTCGGACAGCTTCTCGCAGCCATAGCTTTCAAGCAGCTTTTTTACCTCCGCCGTTTTTCCGCCGCGGGATACCTCCGCCAGCAGAGCGCGGACTTCGGCGAGTTCCGGGGTCTTCTTCTGAGGTGCTTTTGGAACAGGCAGGTTGCTCTCGTCAGCCTTGAGCGCAGTGCTTGGTTTCGTAACGCTGTCTGCCAGTTGAGTGAGTTCGGCTATCACACGCGCCAGGGTTTCCGCGATATTGACCAGCTCGTTCCCGATTTCGGTGATTGCCATTCGGTTTACCTCCGTTTCTTATTTGTGAGAGGTTTTTCCCCCTCCACCTCGTACAGGACAGGCAGAGAGGGAAACCGTACCGAACCGCAGAAATTATTCGAAATAGTTTTTGAGAGCAGGATTTTCATGGAGCGTGTGTGCAAGCTTTTTCACCTGCTTTCGGATAGCACCCTCGCTCAGACCGCATTCCTCCGCAATCTTTGCCTTTGACTTATTGCTCAGAAGCTCGTCCCACAGATACCGCTCTTCCGAGGTAAGGGAGTCGATGGCGACGAGGATAGCTGAGGACTGCTCTTCTGCGATGTATGTAGCCTCGATATCGAAGCATTTGTCCTCAAGTTCGAACAAGACTTCTGTGCCGTCATCGTTGAAGCCAAGAGGCTTGTCCAGATCAAGGGTGCGGCGCATATACACGGAACAGTAATCACACTTGCACTTGCAGCTGATGCCGTTGGTGGCACGGTGTGGTGACTCGCAGTATTTGCAGTTGGGGCAGGTTTCACAGGTTACTGAGCAGGTTGCTGCTAAAGTCTGGCCGATGCAAATGTTTGGTTTCTCCTGTGCACGTTCCTGACTCTTAAGGTCGGCGGCGTTGCCCTGGTGGGTTTCATCTCCCATAGCATTTCTGGGGAGACGGATTGCCATTTCCCGGTCGGGGCTGTAGTACCAGCGTTGAACGAAGGGGTTGTCCGCTGTGGGCGTTTCGGCTGGGGCAAAGCATTCCTGTCGAGTGCATTCGACCGTTTCGCCGCTGGTGAGCATACGGTAGTAGTGGTGGTAATGAAGATGTTGATAATTTTTCATGGTGTTTCCTCCTGTGATTTGCCGGGGCTTCAGCGGTGGAGGAAACAAATAAAGGGTCTGCATCCGATGGACACAGACCCTGTTTCGCCAAAAAAGAGCGCACGAAACTAAGGTGGTGGCGCATCGGAGCTTCAGAGGCGGTCTTTATCACCGTTCCGAAACCTCTATGTAACCTCCACCGCTTCGTGGCCACTCAGCGATGTGATATATTGTTAGAGCCGTATAATCCGCGGCTCCTGCGGACACTGAATCGAGAAGGACAAATTCATTTAGGCAAGAATTATTCTGCGAACACAAATATGAAACGTACAAAATGGGTAGTTTTTTTCATAAAAGTGTGATAGAATATAAAGGTAAATCGGTATGAGCTTGTCCTCTTTTCGGAAGTCGATGTTTTTCTCGTCGACTTCTGTATTCATTATAGAAAATCAGTTCGGTAGAACCCGGTAGCGTTGGGTAGCCTTCGGTAGGCTTGGGTAGGAGGAGTAAAATGGAGTTTTCTGAATTTGCGAATCTACTGCACCCACTAATCGGTGGTAAGAGCAGTACTCATGCGTTTGCGAAATCTATATTTGAAGCAATCGTTACAGATGAAGGTACGGCTGCCCTTGATGAGCGTGAACCCGAAACATATAAGGCATACTTTAACGGGAATACGAAAATAACGAAGTTAGCCAAAGACATCACTGCTTACATTGAGCCGGAAGAGTTTATCGGCTACATTGAGCAATTTTCAGATGCCGCCGTACAAAATCTGTGCGTCGCTTTCCGTCAGTTCTTGCCGGATATCAATCTACACAACGCCGGAGAAGAGCTTGCGAACTTGTTCGTGGTCATAATTACTGATGCCGCAACAACAAAGAAAAAAGGCACCCCGAAGGGCGCCAATAAATCTACTGCCACCAGCGGCAGCCTCAACGATAGAATCCTAAAAAGCGGAGCTGCGCTGACAGATGCCTGGAGTTCTGCTGTTAACCAGTTGCTGGATGACGACAAACGACTGTTGGAAAAGTTCAAATCTGACAGTGATGATGTACTCCGATACATAATTGAACACGATCCGTCCGGCGAGTCCACTTCCATTACTCTCGCTGATGAGATTGCCGCCATAGATAGAACCTGGCAGTTTGATTTGCGGAAAATAAAGAACACCGAATTACGAGGTCTTGCGATTGACACCCTCAAGGTATTAGATGAGTACACTTATTACCTTTCAGACAAGTTTTTAAGGGTAATCCCCGACAGATGTGTCCTTTGGTTCCGTAATGAATCTCTTGAAGAAGGAAACCAACTCCGTGAAGTATTGCGCCCCCAAACAATAAGGCTACGAAAAGAGTTGGCGGCTTTATATAGAAAGCTGTTTCCTATCCCGGAAGACAGCACTACGGAAGATGAAGAAACAATAGAGGCGGAGGTCGTGGATGACAATGAGCCATCAGGTGCCGCCAAAGAGGATAAAAAAATAACCGTTATTCAGCACCAGACGAATGTTGTTCAAAACGGAGAGAAGAACATTAATCTGACGAATAACGGCACTGTCAATATAGAATTATGAGGAGGCGCCTATGGACAAAGAAATAGCGGTAAGAGATGTGGCGTCCCTTACGGAGCCGACCGTTCAGCAAACTGGAGAAAAGAATGTCAGTATTACAAATCAGCCCGGTGGAACGGTCAATGTTATCAGCAACTATTATCCGAAGAACAACGGGGTCAATGCCGAAGATGTAATCGCAGTGCATTCCTTCAGTAGTGAGTACTATCAACTGCTTGTTACCTGCGAAGAGAATGTCTTTGCAGATGACATTATTACAATTACTGAGAACCGGGCGCTGACAAAAGGTATTGTCCCATCAGAAATTTTTGAACGATGCTCATCCCTAACGGAAACGGGCATCGAGGAGCTGAAGACATTTCCGGCAATCATCTGCCAGGAAAACACCGAACTTAAAGGGAAAGCTAACCCCGCTCAGTGGGCATTGTTCGGATATATACGTAGGGTTCAGAAGGTTGGGAGAAACATAAAGGTTGTTTTTAAGGGGCTAACGCCGTTTAAACAACAGATTCTTTGCGATAAGAAAAATGCGGTCTTTTTTGGGCTTAACATGGACTGCGCTATTACCGACCTGAACTACAGTGCGTGGTCGGTTCATAAAGTTAATGTATTCGAGGCTCTGGATGAAGCCGGAATCCCCGGAATTCCAAGACCTATGTAAGGAGGTGCCTTTATGAGCAAAATTTCATCAGAGATTATCCGCATCGATTTGTCAGACGCAAGCTATAAAGGCACTAACACCTCTATCCCCGAGTTGACCTATGTGAATTTCTTCTTCGGCAACAACGGCACAGGAAAATCCACCGTGGCGAAGGCCATTCAAAGCGGTACCGGCGTCACATATGCACCAGGAAGAACCTTTTCTGATTACTTGCCGTTGGTCTACAATCAAGCTTTTATTGACGAGAATTTTCGGAACTACCGTAATATGCACGGCGTTTTCACGCTTAACGCCAAAAACGATGCTGCGCAAAAACTGATTGACGAGAAGACTACCGCTCGTGGTGAAGTACGCAAGGCAAAAACTGCCGCTACAGAACTTCGAGACAAAAAAGTGGCAGCCCGGACAAAACTGCAAAAGGATTTCTATAAAGATTGCTGGGATCGAGAAGAATCGTTTCGCACAGAATTTGAGAAAACGCAGGAAGGTAAGGGAAAATCCAAGCCTTTTACGGAAGAAGTAATTCGTCACGCACCCAAAGATACGGATATAGAGGAACTTCGGCGTCTATATGATTCCGCTTATGCCGACACTGCAAAGCGATATGACCGCTTTGTGTCTGTTGAAGATACTACTGTGCTGGATGCACTTGATGGGGTCGATATTCTGTCAACTGTTATTGTTAACAGCGCCACAACAGAACTCGCCGGATTCCTACGCGATATTGGAGCGACACAATGGATGCGTCAGGGGCATGATGCCTACACCGAACACGCAGATGGTCGTTGCCCCTATTGCAAAAGAAAACTCGATGACGATTTTGAGCAGATTGTAATCGACAGCTTCGATGACAGATATCAGAAAAACATCACGCGCTTGGAAGAATTTCTTGCTCTTTACAGAAAAACGGCAAACGACTTGTTTGTGCCACTGGAAACCTTCCCGAACGAAGTCCATCCCAAGGTGGATGTAAAACCACTCACCGATAAACTTGCTGTTTTGAAAGCGGCAATACAAGCGAACATTGAGGCGATTCGTGGAAAACAAGAGGAGCCGGCAAAGGCCATAGCTCTGACAGATACCGCCCCCATCCTTGCCGAGGTAAAAGAGATTATTTCCAGTTTCAACGCCCTAATCGACACCAACAATACCGTTGTTGATGCCGGGCCAAAGAAAAGGGCTGAATGCACCGATATGGCGTTCTCTTTGCTGGCGTTTCGGCTGAAAGATGTCATCGCGGCTTACAAAAAGAGTGATGCCGATTTAGGCGAAGAGATTGGTGGACTGGAGAAAGAAATCCAAGGTCATACAGCTACGCTCGAACAAATAAGCATAGAGCTCAAAGCGGCACGAAGCGATACCGTAGAAACGGAAACCGCCAAAGACAGTATCAATCTCATGCTGCGCGATTCCGGGATGCAGGGCTTTAGTTTAGAGCCAAAAGCCGGAGTAGATCATGTTTATGAAGTCCGCCGTCCAGATGGGTCAATCGCCGATAATTTGAGTGAGGGCGAAAAGAACTTTATTGCATTCCTGTACTTTTACCATCTCGTGAACGGCAGCACTTCCGAGGACGGCGAAACAAAAGAGAAAATCGTTGTAATCGATGACCCGGTTTCCAGTATGGACAGCAGTAGCCTTTTCATTGTGAGTACGCTTGTGCGTCAGATGATTGAGATATGCCGGAACAATGCGGACAACCGTAACAGAACCGTCGAGGGCAATTTCATTAAACAGATATTCATACTTACGCACAACGCATACTTCCACAGAGAGGTTACCTACAGCTATGTTCCCAAGTATGAATATGTGTCGTTCTATTTGATTCGCAAGCTGGACTCCAAGTCCACCATCAAACTCTCGGATGACGTCAATCCCAAGATTCCGACGGAACGCATGAATGTGAACCCGGTTAAGAATTCCTACGCTGCCCTGTGGGACGAATATAAGGAAGTCAAATCAGCGGTTCCGTTGATGAATGTTATCCGCAGGATACTGGAGTATTACTTCCTTCAACTGTGCGGTTATGAGGGCTCGACTTTACGCAAGGTCATTCTTACAGAGGGCAAAGCCAACGGCTATTACAAGGATGAAAACGGAAACCACGATGAAGAGAAATACCAACTGGCGGCTTCAATGCTCGCTTATATAAACGCAAGCTCCGTCGGAATGAACGACGGCATGGATTATGTTGAAGAATGCTTAAACGCCGCTGAGTGTAGAAGCATCTTTGAAATGATATTCCATGCAATGAAGCAGAAACAGCATTACGATATGATGATGGATACGAGTAGCGCTCAAGGAGGAAGGTAAAATGGTGCGCGTCAGCTACAATAAACTATGGAAAATGCTTATCGACAAGGAAATGCAGAAAAGGGATTTGCAAGAGAAAGCCGGCATCAGTTCGGCGTCTATTGCGAAACTCGGAAAAGGCGAAAACATTACCACAGATATTCTCCTCAAAATCTGTGATGCGCTGGACTGCAATCTCGATGACATCATGGAAACAAAAAGGGACTAAAGGAGGTACATATGATTTATGACTGCCTAGCAAACGCCTTACTTGAGGAACATTGCAGAAACATAGATAGCAATTTTGCGCTGAATAATGCGACATACATTTTTGCTAATATAAAACCGTGGGGTGATTTCGGATTTACTGCGATGATGAATTACTCAGGGTTGATGGCACAGCCATCCCGAACCGGGCGTAATAAGGGAATAGTTAAAAGAGCAAAGCAGGGGTTGTTCGATATCTTTATTAATACCGGCACATTTTTTGACAACTCAGGCTTGACTCATCGTAATATCCTTGAGTATGTAACTGAGTTTTCTACTCTAGATAATTGCTTTTCTGTTTGGAGAGGAGAAAATCCGGCGGAAATCGCTCGGAACGAAAGTGAATGTGCTATTCTCACTTCAGTAATGCTTGCTTTTTTTGAGCAAGAGGTTAATTGGGGAAATGAAGAATGGCAACGATATACATATTTTGCGCCAAAGGTTACCATGCCAAATAGAATCCGCCCTAGAGATATGTTAATGGGTTATATATTTCAAGCGTTTATCTTAGGCGTTGATAAGATTGCGTTTTGGCAAAACAGCCGACCAACAACGACTACATTTATCTCTCCAGATGGTAGCAACTATGGATATGAGGATTATCCACCACAGTTTAAACGGTTTTTTTCTGAATTGGAGAATGATGAGTACGCTTCTGCCCTTATGGTGAGTGATGCCAGAAAAGCTTTTAGGTCTATATCAAATGGATATCTTAACAATCCTTTTTACCAAGGCTAAATAGGGAGAACGAATATGAAAAGTAAGTTTTATGAAGACAAACGTCTAGAAGAATTGTTTGGAGAATGGCTTGATACACATTTCTATGCAACAGGCGCTATTTCGCACATTACAAAAATACAGAGGATAAACGATGCGGAATACCAAAAAAAGGGCGTCGATGTAGTCCTCCAAACAAACAATTCTAAATTAATCATTGATGAAAAAGCGACGCTCCACTATGTAAATAAGAATATCCCGACGTTTGCGTTTGAACTGTTAAACAGGACGTCTGGGGCTCAAGGATGGCTGTTCAACCACTCATATTTTACCACACATTACCTACTTGCCTGGCCAAACGCAGTGAACCCTAATAGCATAATGAATGCTGAAGATTTTACATATGCGGATATTATGCTTATTGAAAGAGCGGCGCTTATTGGTTTACTAGCGGAAAAGGGGCTTACAGAAGAAACTCTGGTTGAAAAAGTGTCCTTTTATTTACCTCGTGTCACTAGAGAGAGTTTCAAATTCGAGTTGGTTCCCGGCATTAACCTGTTTTTTACCGAATGGCTTTCGGAAAAGCCAGTAAACATAGTTGTTAAGAAAAACTTGCTCGATACGATAGCAACTATTCACAGAAAATTCGATTAGCTATAAGGAGGCTATTATGAATACACAAAGCCTAAAAATGGTATACCGTCGCGACACAAACGCTAACTCTATTGAAAAACGGATGAAGAATGTTTTAGCCTTTGCTGGCCTCGACCGTACCGATTTGGAGTTTTCGCACGCAGAACGAAGACTCCTCCTGCATGAAACAGCATATGGCGAAAAAGTCTTTATTCAGTATCCTGGAAAGGAAACGGTATCAAATACCCCTGAAAAGATTCGTCCCTGGGATTTTCGTCCGAAACTCCTCTTACCGACAGGAGATTTCATGAAGGATTTATCTTTCCCGAACATTTGGGATGATTTAGCCGATATGCATGACGCAGATACAGAAGTGCTTTCAATTCTAGCCGCTTTGTTTTTTAGGATGGCGTTTATGGAAGGTTATATCAAAACGGAGGGCTCGTGCCAATACTATGATTATGCGTTGCCTTCTGGTACAAAAATTAACGAAGGAGTAGTGGACTTTTCTTGGTTGAAGCCGAATCTACCAATGGATATAGTCCGTGAAGTACAGAGTCGCATTGGGCTTATTCGTGGTGCATCCCTCGAGGCATACTTGATATACAACGACTTGCTGGTTCAAAATGAAGATTGCAAGTATTACTACCGCGATGTTGAGATAAGGCATGATGAATGGAACTCAAAGGTTGGGCGACACAACACTCTTCTTTCCCATATATCTGTTATTGAGTATCTTCAGGGGCGTATAACTTTTTCGGAAATAATGTCCCGGTTCCAGCGTGGAATGGGTGTCGCGCCGGTCACTGTCGGAAGAATACCAGATATAACCAATAATTTGATAACACGAGCTTAAGCAACTTGACTTTACTCAGATTCTGAGCAATATATACTATGGTCACTATCGAACCCGAAGAAGGAGAAATATATGGAGAAGACAATTTGTGAATTATTCGCTGGCGTCGGAGGATTTCGGCTGGGCTTTGAAAAGGCTTCCGATGCTTGGAAAACCGTCTGGTTTTCGCAATGGGAGCCTGGGAAGAAAAATCAATGGGCGCATGACTGTTATGTGAGTCACTGGGGTGATATCAACGAGTTCACGGGAATCGACATCGCCCAAGTCGATAAATTAACTATTCCCGCTCACAACCTACTGGTTGGAGGCTTCCCGTGCCAAGATTACTCTGTTGCTAGACCATTATCAGGTAGCAGTGGGATTGAAGGGAAAAAAGGCGTACTTTGGTGGCAGATTAGAGACACCTTGATTGCAAAAAAAGCGCCTTTTGTTTTGCTTGAAAATGTTGATAGGTTGTTAAAATCGCCAGCGAATCAACGTGGACGCGATTTCGGGATTATTCTTGCTTGCCTGGATAGTCTCGGATATTATGTCGAGTGGCGAGTTATAAATGCTGCGGACTATGGTGCCGCTCAGAAGAGACGGCGTACCTTCATCTTTGCAACAAGTAAAACAACAAAATTCTATCTCGAACATCATACACTGACTCCTGATAGAATAATTGGGTGCGAAGGTTTCTTTGCAAAATCTTTTCCAGTCGCTGGACAAGGCAAGACTAGCACAATAGAGATTAACAGTTCTGATATTGTTGATGTTTCAGAATCGTTCAAGTTTGAATTTCAAAACGCGGGGACAATGGTGAACGGAAAAATCTCCACAGCTAAAATAACTCCAGTATACGAGACGCCAACGACTCTTCGCAGTATTCTTGAACAGAACGTGCCTGAGAAGTATTATTTGGGTAAGGATTTGGAAAAGTGGGAATACATGAAGGGCGCAAAAAGGGTAGAAAGAACAAGCCGGAGTGGACACACCTATATGTTTAGCGAAGGTGCCATTCCGTTTCCAGATGAACTTGATGGTCCTGCGCGGACAATGCTCACATCGGAATCAAGTTCAAATAGAAGCACTCATGTAATTGAAGACCCCGAAACAAAGAGATATCGGCTTCTTACACCGATGGAGACAGAACGAATTCAAGGCTTTGGTGATAATTGGACAAACACAGGAATGCCCGAAAAATTTAGATATTTCTGCATGGGCAATGCACTTGTTGTACCACTTGTTCAAAGAATGGCTTATCAATTAGAGGACATATTTAACGGTGAGTGCTAAGATGGTGGTGGCAAGATACTCCGTTATTTTTCCTTGAACCCTGTTATTTTTCGTAGAACTCCGTTATTTTTCCTCAAAGGGTATTCAAACTGATGACGATGCCCGGGTGTGCCGCCGGACTCACTGGACGCAAAAAAGCCTGCAATACAAAGGGTTTTGAATACCCCTACGGGGCAAACACCTTGTATTGCAGGCTTTTCGATACGAAAAATAAAAGAATTGACCGCAGCATTGTATCAATGCTACGGTCAATTTTTGGTTGCGGGGACAGGATTTGAACCTGCGACCTCCGGGTTATGAGCCCGACGAGCTACCGAACTGCTCTACCCCGCGATATATACCTTTTTCAGAGGCTTAATTATGTTACCACAGTCAATGGGCTAAGTCAAGCCCCCGCCGAAACTTTTCACCGCACATTTCGGCAAAAACCGCGCCCCGTCAACGGCGGGGCGCGGTTTCGATATTACGGTGTCTTCACGTACGTCACAGTGACGGTCACGGATTCCGCCGGCATGGTGAATCCATATTTTGCGGCGGCCGTCTGGGTCACCGCCACGGCCTTGTTGGTGCCGTCGGTCTTGACCTGCACTGCGCCCACGGCGTAGCCTGTGGCCGGGGTCGTGGCCACGCTGACCGCGGCGCCTTCTTTTGCGCTGACTGTGAGATTGGAGCCGGGCGATTTCAGCAGGACGTTGTTCACGCTGATGGAATACTTTCCGTTGGCGGGAGCGGTAGACGTGATGTTGTAATACCCCAGGGCGTATTCGAAGGTGGGCGTTATCTCCACCGTCACCGCGCCTCTGCTCAGATCGCAGTTTGCGGTCTGATCTGGTCTGCCGATGACGAAGGTAAAGGTCTGCACGTCGTTTTTCACAAGATCCATGGACACGAAATCGTTCACCGATCCGGCCACCAGCTGGCCGTTGACGTAAACGTTCACGTACTGCATCCGCAGCGCGGAGATGGTCTTGCCGGAATTGTTTATGTACTTTGCCCTGATGATCAGATCGTTTCCGGCGAAATACGCCTCTGTCACCTGGATTTCGATATTTTTGATCGTGCTGACGGAGGTGGTGCTGGAGTACACCGAAACGCCGCTGTCGGGCATGAACCGGGCGCCCTTGTACCAGCATGAGCAACCCATCCAGTCGCCGTAGAGGGTGCGGGCCGAATAGCTGGAGAGATTGTATACCTTGATCTCGTTGGGATTGGAGGTAATGAAGGAGTTGGGCACTATGATTATCTTGTCGCCGGCGAAGGTGGCAGAGTTATACTCTCCCAGCGCGTTGATGACCGTCAGCGACTTGCCGGAGACGTCCATTCTGTACAGCCTGCCGGAGGAACCGGACAGGCAGTAGGTGTTGCCTTTTCTGCCGTACAGTGTGCGGAAGTTCCGGGCGCTGTCCGCGGGAAACGCGCCCACGGTGTCCACGAATTCCGGTTTTGCCAGGGACAGCGCATAAAGGTTCGTGTCGTAGCTGCCGTCCAGATTGTAGGCGAGGAAATACATGACGTGTCCGACGAAGTAGCTGGTGTTTATGCTCTTGTCGGAGAGCTTTGTGACCTGATCGGTGGAAAGGTCGAAGGAATATAGATTGGTGGGCCCGGAATAGCTGGAGAGATTGAAGAAGATCTTCCCCATGTAGCCGTAAGGCTGGAATTTCATCACCTGATAATAGGTGTACGGCCCCGCCAGCTGGACGAAGCTGCCGCTGCGCACCAATCCGAAGGTATAGCGGTCGTTTTCGATATAGTCCTTCTTGCCCGTCGCGTCGTAGCCGTAGTTGGTGAAGGCGAGGACGTAAAGCTGATGATTGTACCAGCAGTAGGATTTGACGGCGTACTGGGAGAATATCTGCGTTGTCTCCCGGGCAGACGGGTCATAGCACATTATTGAGCCCCTGTTTGAGCCCGGATAGGTCACGGAGAAATAGATCTTTCCCAGATAGGCGCTCACGTCGCTCAGCCGCGCGCCTGTGGGGCAGGTATAGAGCTCCTGGGCGTTGTCGTTCCCGTCGGTCTGATAAAGGGCGTAGACCTGCTGTCCCGCCGTGCCGTCAATGGCTCTGGGGTAATACTTGAACGCGCAGTAATAGTAGTTCCCCACCTGCACGGACACGCAGTCGTTTTCCATGGAGCCCTCGAAGTCGGCCATGGCGGCGTTTTCGCGGGAATCGGAGCTTATGCGCTGGGACGGCATGAGGAGTCTGGTGATAATGGTGGCCATCTGCGCTCTGGTGGTCAGGGCGGTGCCGTTGAATTTATAGTCGGTCATCCCGGTGAGCACGCCCGAGGAGTACATAAGCTCCACGGCCGGGCGGAATTCCGCGCCCACCGTGTTGATATCGGGAGCCGTGCGGTCGGATATGGAAGGCAGATCGGCCGCGTCGATGGTTTTGCTCAGCAGGTACGCGATGGAGCTGCGGTCGATGGCAGTGGTGTTGACGGCGGCGCCCCTGGGGCAGTTGGAGGGCAGCAGTCCCGCGGCGGCGGCGTAGGTCACATACGGCGCGTACCACTCCTGTCCGGCGGGCACGGTGGTGTCCAGGGTATAGCCGTTGTAGCGGGAGTGTATCCTGGCGGCGATGGTTATGGCCTGGGCCCAGGTGACGTTGGTCTTGGGCGAGAAGGTCCTGGGGCCGGTGCCGTCCATGATGCCCTTGTCGTAGGCGCGGCAGACCCCGCCGAAGTACCAGGCCAGGCTGTCCACATCCCTGAAGGTGTTGGAGTCCATGGTGCGCACGTCGGCAAAAACGCCCAGACCGTATCCGGCGGCCAGGGCCGCCCCGGTCAGCGTGAGCGCCGCGAGAAACGTTATCAGCAGTACCTTCAGCGTTCGCTTCATTTCTTTATCCTCCGCATAAGGGTTTTATATATTATAACAGCGCTGTCCGCCTCGCGCAAGGTGGGGCGGAGCGGAAATATGTTCCCATTAAACCGGAGTTTTCTTAAAAAAAGGTTAACGCTCCGCGTTCGCGGCCTACTGTCCCGTATACGGGCAGGGAAACCAGGCCTCGCAATAAAACCGGCCGGGCACTACGCGCCCGGTGCCGCCGTTCTGATATGCGGCCGGTACGGCCGGCGCAGGGCTTCTTTTTCTCACGAAAACTCATTTCTCAGACAAGCCACCTGTTCACCGCCGGAAGCTTGGACAGCACCGCATACAAGCCGCAGCACAGGGCCAGATAGACCGCGGCGATGACCGGGATGGACACGGCCGCAGGAAAGGCCCGCGCCGTAAAGCCCAGATCCCGGAACATGTAGATGAAAAACACATGGGAGAGATAAACGCAGAAGGAGGCCTTGCTGACGAAGACGCATACGTCCACAGTCCTGGGAGAGAGCCTGCGGCCGAGCTGCCGGCACAAGCCGAAAATACCGGCAGCCAGCAGCGCCGGGCCCACGGACATACCCTCGAGAAAGCCCTCGTAAAAGCTGCCCCTGTGCAGCGACATGATAAGCGTGCCGCCGAAAATGAGTAGAAAGCCGGAGACGAAGGCGGCCGCTCCAGTCCGCCGGGAAACGCCGTAGGTCTCCAGATAATAGCCCAGAACGCCGTAGCCGATGGAGGCATAGGTCATATTCATCAGCCACTGTCTGGGGATGCCGCTGAGCATGCTGAACGGCGGGAAGGTCCTGACCGTCGGGAACAGTATGCCGGTCACGAACCACAGCAGCAGCCCGTATTCCAGCTCCCGTTTCCCCGCGGCGCGGACAAAGACGCGCACTACCGGCAAAAAGGAGTAAAAGAGCAGGATGATGTGCAGGTAATAAAAATGGAATTCCTGCCGGAACAGCAAGACCTGAACGGCCGCGTCGGCAAGCGTCCGCGCGGACAGGGTCCCTGCGCGGGCCAGGTGGTAGATCTTATAAAGCAGGCTCCACACGAACATTGCGATCAAAATGCGCAGGATGTAGCGCAGGTACAGCTTTTTCAGCGGCAGCTCGCGCTCCGCAGGAAGAAACAGCGCGCCGCTGCACATGAAAAATATCGGGACGCTGGCCCGGACAAGTGAAGCCCAGAAAAGGGTTGAGAGCCAGTTTACGGAGGCTATCGGGTATGAGAATCCGCCCTCGGAGCAGGTATGTATTACAATCACTCCGAAAATAGCCAGGGTTTTCAAAAGGTCAATATCTCTTTTTCTTTCCATCGTCCATTCTCCCCCGCAGACATTGTGTCGCAGCCTCCGGCGGCTGTCCGTTTCGTGTTTCTCCGACGCCCCGCGTTCCCTCGGCTTCCTCTCAAGGGGAAGGCCCCCGAATACCTTACGTCCCCCCGTCCAGGCAGGAGGGGGTCATCAAGGGGGAAACACGCTGTTTCCCCCTTGAAATCGCCTCGCGGCTTTGCCGCGGTAATCGCGCCTCCGCAGGGGCGCGGGCGATGATGAGGTGAAAGCCTGATGGTCTCCGTTAACTGCACCTCATTCGTCACGGCAAGCCGTGACACCTTCCTCTCAAGGGGAAGGCCCCCGAATACCTTACGTCCCCCGTCCAGGCAGGAGGGGGTCATCAAGGGGGAAACACGCTGTTTCCCCCTTGAAATCGCCTCGCGGCTTTGCCGCGATAATCGCGCTCCGAAGAGCGCGGGCGATTTTGGCGCCCCGCGGCCTGCCCGCGCAAAAACCCGGCGGCAAAGTTTTCTGCCGCCGGGTTAAACTTTAAGTTCAGAAGTCCGCGTTGCCCACCGTGCGGGGATGGAGCTCCACGTCGCGGATGTTGTTCACGCCGGTAAGGTACATGACCATGCGCTCGAAGCCCAGACCGAAGCCCGCGTGGCGGCAGCTGCCGTAGCGCCGCAGATCCAGGTACCACCAGTAGTCCTCCTCGCGCATGCCCAGCTCCCTGATGCGCGCCTCCAGCCGGTCCAGCCGCTCCTCGCGCTGAGAACCGCCGATGATCTCGCCGATGCCGGGCACCAGGCAGTCCGCCGCAGCCACGGTCTTGTTATCGTCGTTCATGCGCATGTAGAACGCCTTGATCTCCTTGGGGTAATCGGTTACGAACAGGGGCTTTTTATAGACCTCCTCGGTGAGGTAGCGCTCGTGCTCGGTCTGCAGGTCGATGCCCCACTCAACGGGGTAGTCGAACTTGTGGCCGGATTTGATGAGAATGTCCACCGCCTCGGTGTAGGTGACGCGGCCGAAGTCGCTGGAGGCCACATGTTTCAGTCTGTCCAGCAGGCCCTTGTCCACGAAGTTATTGAAGAATTCCATTTCCTGCGGGCACTTTTCCAGCACGGTGTTGATGATGTATTTCACCATGTCCTCCATGCACTCCAGATCTCCCTCCAGGTCGCAGAAGGCCATCTCCGGCTCGATCATCCAGAACTCGGCGGCATGGCGCTGGGTGTTGGAGTTCTCGGCGCGGAAGGTGGGGCCGAAGGTGTAGACGTCGCCGAAGGCCATGGCGAAGTTTTCGGCGTTGAGCTGGCCGGAGACCGTGAGGTTGGTGGCCTTGCCGAAAAAGTCCTGGGAGTAGTCGATCTTCCCGTCGGGGGTGCGGGGCGGGTTTTCTGGGTCCAGGGTGGTGACGCGGAACATCTCGCCGGCGCCCTCGCAGTCGGAGCCGGTGATGATGGGGGTGTTCACGTACACGAAGCCGCGGCTCTGGAAAAATTCATGGACGGCGTAGGCCGCCACGGAGCGGACGCGGAAGGTGGCGCTGAAAAGGTTGGTGCGGGGCCGCAGATGCTGGATAGTGCGCAGATATTCCAGACTGTGGCGCTTTTTCTGGAGTGGGTAGTCGGGGGCGGAGACGCCCTCCACCGCTATGGCGTCGGCCTTCAGCTCGAAGGGCTGGGGGGCGTCGGGGGTGACGACCAGCGTGCCGTGGCACACCAGGGCGGCGCCCACGTTCTGTCTGGCGATCTCGTCGTAGTTGTCCAGGAGGTTCCTGTCCAGCACTACCTGCAGGGATTTGAAGCAGGAGCCGTCGTTGAGTTCCACGAAGCCAAAGTTCTTCATGTCCCTGATTGTGCGGGCCCAGCCGCAGACGGTCATGCCCTGACCCTCGTATTTTTCCGGCGCGGCGAAAAGCTGCGCGATCTTCATTCTGTTCATGTGAATACACTCCCAATCAAAACGATAATAACAGACTGATTATACTCATGCCCGCGGCGTATTTCAAGATGTTTCGCGTTTTGCCTCGTTCCCTCCGCATCGCAGGCCATGCAACCCCGGCCCTTTGGCTTCCCCTTGAGGGGAAGCTCCCGCGCAGCGGGTGATGAGGTGGAGGCCTGACGGTCTCCGTGAACTACACCTCATTCGTCACTGCAAGCCGTGACACCTTCCCCTCAAGGGGAAGGTCCCCGAATGCCTTACGTCCCCCGTCCAAAGCAGGAGGGGGTTATCAAGGGGGAAACACGCTGTTTCCCCCTTGAAATCGCCTCGCGGCTTTGCCGCGGTAATCGCGCCTCCGCAGGGGCGCGGGCGATTTTGAGGGGAAGCTCCCGGCTCAAGCCGGCTGATGAGGCGTTCGCCATCGTTCCCCGCATCGCCCCCGCGGTTATTTACCGGCTGTAATCCTCCATACGGAACACGCTGCCGGTCTCCGGGACGTAGCTCTCGATGTAATCCAGCGCCGCGGCGGGGGCGTCCACCACCCGGAAGAGCTCCATGCAGCGGCCGGACATGAATTTTTGCTCCGCCGTGTGGCGCAGCAGCGCCTCCATGGGGCCGTAATAGCCGTTGGTGTTCAATATGGCGATAGCCTTCGCGCTCTGTCCCAGCTGCTTGAGCGTCAGCATCTCGAAAAATTCCTCGTAGGTGCCTATCCCGCCCGGCAGTACCACCACCGCGTCGGAGCGGTCCTCCATCAGCTGCTTGCGCTCCCGCATGGTGTCGGTGTAGATGAACTCGGTGCAGCCGTCGAAAAGTATGCCCGGCTCGTCGAAAAATTTCGGCGCGATGCCGAGGATCTTTCCGCCCTCCGCGGCCGCGCCCCGGGCTGCCGCGCCCATGAGCCCGTTGGCTCCGCCGCCGAACACCAGCCCGTGGCGCCTGCGTGCAAGCTCCCGCCCCAGCGCTTCCGCGGCGTCGTAATAGGTCTTTTCCAGTTCGGAGCTGGACGCCCCGTATATGCAGATATCCATATTCTCGTCTCCATTCGTTCCGATTATTATATTTGCCCGGACGCCGCTTGTCAATTCGCTTTGCAAAAGCGGGCGGACGGTGTATAATACGGCTTATTACAAATTCAGAGGTGCAACATATGAAAGCAATCGTTTCGGTATTCGCCAAGGACGCCAAGGGCATCATCGCCTACGTCACCACCCTGCTGGCCGACAAGGGCGTGAACGTGCTGGACATCAGCCAGACGCTGATGCAGGAATACTTCGCCATGATAATGCTGGTGGACCTTGCCGACTGCGCCGTCCCCTTCGACGAGCTGTCCCAGTTTTTGAAGGACAGAGGCGAGGAGCGGGGTCTTGCCGTACATATACAGCGTCAGGACATTTTCGACGCCATGCACAGGATATGAGGGCGCGCCATGAGCTATCTGATCAACAGCAGTGAAATTTTGCAGACCATCGAGATGATCGACCAGCAGCATCTGGACGTGCGCACCATTACAATGGGCCTGAGCCTTCTGGACTGCGCCGACCCCGATATGGACGTCTGCTGCAAAAAGATCTACGACAAGATCTGCCTCCGGGCCAGAGACCTTGTCAGGACCGGCGAGGCCATTGAGCGGGAATTCGGCATCCCCATCGTGAACAAGCGCATCTCCGTCACGCCCGTCGCCATCGCGGCGGGCAGCTGCCGGGGCGGCAGTCTGGTGCCCGTGGCGCAGGCCATGGACAGGGCGGCCAAGGAAGTGGGCGTGAACTTCATCGGCGGCTTTTCGGCGCTGGTGCAGAAGGGTTCCACTGCGGGCGACGACCGGCTCATCGCCTCCATTCCCGAGGCGCTGGCCGGGACCGAGCGGGTCTGTGCCAGCGTGAACGTGGGCTCCACCCGGGCGGGCATTAATATGGACGCCGTGAAGGAGATGGGCGAGATAGTCAAGCGCACGGCGCTTTTGACCGCCGACGCGGACGGTCTGGGCTGCTCCAAGCTGGTGGTGTTCTGCAACGCGGTGGAGGACAACCCCTTCATGGCGGGTGCGTTCCACGGCGTGGGCGAGCCTGAGTGCGTGATAAACGTGGGCGTTTCCGGCCCCGGCGTGGTGTACCACGCCCTGCAGGAGTGCCGGGGCGAGCCCTTCGACGTGGTGGCCGAGACCATAAAGAAGACGGCTTTCAAGGTGACCCGCATGGGTCAGCTGGTGGCGCAGGAGGCTTCCCGCCGGCTGGGCGTGCCATTCGGCATCGTGGATCTGTCCCTGGCCCCCACCCCGGCCGTGGGCGATTCCGTGGCAAGGATACTGGAGGAGATGGGTCTGGAGGTGTGCGGCACCCACGGCACCACGGCGGCGCTGGCGCTTTTGAACGACGCGGTTAAGAAGGGCGGCGTCATGGCGTCCAGCCATGTGGGCGGTCTTTCCGGCGCGTTTATTCCGGTCTCCGAGGACGAGGGCATGATCGCCGCCGCCCGGGAGGGCACATTGTGTCTGGAAAAGCTGGAGGCCATGACCTGCGTCTGCTCCGTGGGACTGGACATGATCGCCGTACCGGGCGACACCCCGGCGGAGACCATCTCCGCCATCATCGCGGACGAGGCGGCCATCGGCATGGTGAACAACAAGACCACGGCGGCCCGCATCATCCCCGCCCCGGGCAAGACCGTGGGCGACACGGTGGAGATCGGCGGGCTTTTCGGCGAAGCGCCGGTGATGCCGGTAAAGCGGGCCTCGTCCAAGGCCTTCATCGACCGCGGCGGCCGCATCCCGGCCCCCCTGCATTCCCTGAAAAACTGAAATGTCAATAATAGGTTAGTAATAGTAATAAAAAAGAAGAGGGCCTTTTAATAAAAAGGCCCTCTTCTTTTTTGCTGCGCGTTCCCCGGCTTCCCCTTGAGGGGAAGCTCCCGCGAAGCGGGTGATGAGGTGTAAGCCCCTCTCCCCCCACCGCTGTATGGGGCGGCGTCCCCGACGCCCCTCCAGTTGTCTTACGTTCAGCACCCGTCCTGCTTCGCCGCGGCAATCGCACCTCCGCCCAGGCGCGGGCGATTATGGCATATACCAGTAGGTATTCAGTCCGTACATATATGCCCGCGCGCCCCGGGGCATCTGGGTCAGGGCGTTGAACACGTTGTAATAATCCCCCGCGCCGGCGCCGATGCAGAACGCGCCGAACAGCCCCAGCCAGCCCAGGGACGGAAAGATCAGCCCCACGGCGTATGGTAGGAACCCGAACGCCAGATTCGGCAGCAGGGACATAAACACGAAGCGGCCGCGGCTGAAGTCCTCCGGGCCGCACACGAACAGCATGCCCTGCCGGAAATTAGTATAGAGATATGCGTCCTCCCGGAAGCAGACCCCGTGCAGCAGCTCGTGGGGGAACATGGCCGCCAAAGGCAGCAGGCAGGCCGGCAAAAAGCCGGGCGAGGAGAGCAGGCGGCGCGCGCCCACGCGCAGAAAGACGAAAGCCGCCAGCAAGGCCATTATGACCATCGCGGCGATATTCATCCAGACGGCGAATTTTTTTATATCGTCGAACTCCCGGAACTTCACCGCGCCTGGGCGGTGCTCCCGGCACGGCAGGCTCGCCGGGTCCCCGTCGAATTTACCCATGTATTTCAGTTTCACTGACGAAACCTCCGCAGGCGTGTTGTCTTCAGCCGTCGTTTCCTGATTTAGGACGGCTGAGCTGATGCGCACAGTACAATATGCGTTATCGCGCTCATTGTACCATATCCGCTCCTCCGCTGTCCACAACGGCGGCAAACGTGAATATGGCAAGGCGCCCGGACGGCCATGGCCGTCCGGGCGCTCTATTACGTTTCACATATCCTTTATCAGTATCTCCGCGATCTGCACGGCGTTGGTGGCCGCGCCCTTGCGGACCTGATCGCCGCAGCACCAGATATTCAATCCGTCGTCGTTCACCAGATCCTCGCGGATACGGCCCACGAACACCAGATCCTGATTGCTGGTATCCAGCGGCGTGGGGTACTGCTTGTTGTCCAGATCGTCCACCAGCTTCACGCCGGGGGCGGCGGCGATGGCCTTTCTGGCCTCCTCCACGGAGATCTTTTTCTCCGTGCGCACCACCATGGACACGCTGTGGCTGCGGATGACGGGCACGCGCACGCAGGTGCAGTCCACCTTGAGGTCGGGCAGATGCATGATCTTGCGGCCCTCGTTGAGGAGCTTCATCTCCTCGGAGGTGTAGCCCAGATACTGCTCGCCGCCGATCTGGGGGATGACGTTGTAGGCTATCTGGTACTGGAACACCTTGGGCTGGTACTCCTCGCCCTTACCCAGGGCGTCCACCTCGGCCATGAGCTCCTTGGGCCCGCCGGCTCCGGCGCCGGACACCGCCTGATAGGAGGAGGCCACGATGGATTTGATGGGACTTATGGCGTTGAGTGCGTTGATGGCCGTGCAGGCGATGACCGTGACGCAGTTGGGGTTGGCGATGATGCCGTGCTGCTTTTTCACGTCCTCCGGGTTGATCTCCGGTACCACCAGCGGCACGTCCGGATCCAGCCGGAAGGCGCTGGAGTTGTCGATGAACACGCAGCCCGCGGCCTTGATGGCGGGGGCGAAATGCTCGGCGATGTCGTTTTCCGCCGCGCCGAAGACGATGTCCAGACCCGCGAAGGCCTCGGGCTTCGCCTCCTGTATGACCGCGTCCCTGCCCCTGAATTTTATGACCTTGCCGGCGGAATGGGCGCTGGCCAGCGGCCTGAGCTCCGAAACGGGAAAGTCCCGCTCCGCCAGTATCTTCATCATTTCCTGTCCAACCGCGCCCGTGGCGCCCAGTACGCCGACCTTGAATTCTTTCATTTTATTTCTCTCCTCAAAATTATTATTTTACGAAGCTGTCGTATATGACCCTGACGGTCTTTTCAAAGTCCGCGTTGTTGACGCCGACGATGATGTTCAGTTCCTCCGGCCCCTGGGAGATCATGCGGATGTTGATGCCGTTCTGGCCCAGGGCGGCGAACAGCGCTCCGGAGGAGCCGGGCTGGTAGGCCATTTTCCGGCCAACGGCGGCCACCACGGATATGCCGTCCGTGAGATCGATGCCGTCGGGGTGCACGGTCTTTTCTATCTCGCCCACGATGGAGTATATGCACCCCGCCGTTTTGGCGGTGGACACCACCAGCGACACGGAATCGATGCCGGAGGGGGTGTACTCCACGCACACGTCGTGCTTCTCAAAGACCTCCAGTATCTGCCTCAGCGTACCCACGGAGGAGGACATGCCGCTTTTGGCCACGGTGACGATGGTGAAGTCCCGGCGGCCGGCGATGCCGGTGATGAGTCTGCCCTTTTCCGACGGCAGCTCCTCGTCGAAGCTCTCCATGATAAGGGTGCCGGGGTCGTCCGGGGCGTTGGTGTTGCGGATGTTCAGGGGGATGTGCTTGTCCCGGACCGGGAAGATAGAGGCCTCATGGAGCACCTGCGCGCCCATGTAGGACAGCTCTCTCAGCTCGGAATAGGTGATGCGGCTGATGGTGTCGGGGTCTTTCACTATCCGGGGGTCGGCCATCAGTATGCCGGACACATCCGTCCAGTTTTCGTACACGTCGGCGTCCAGGGCCGCCGCGGCCAGCGCGCCGGTGATGTCGCTGCCGCCCCGGGTCATCACCCGGACTCTGCCGTCGGGCATGACGCCGTAAAATCCGGGGATCACCACCCTCCGGTCGGCGGCCAGCTCGGAGAGCGCCTCGTAGGAGGCGTCCCGGTCGATGCCGCCGTCGAACTTGAATTTCAGCCACATGGCGCTGTCCAGGAAGTCGTAGCCCAGATAATCCGCCAGCAGCAGGGCGGAGAAATATTCGCCCCGGGACACCAGCCAGTCCTGGCTGACTCCGCTTTTAAGCTTGCTCCTCACCTTTTCCAGCTCGCCGTCAATGTCGGTCCCGAGCCCCAGCTCCCGGCATATCTCCCGGTAGCGGTCGGCGATCATGCCGAACACCCCGGAGCAATCCACGCCGTACTGGAGATGCGCGTAGCACAGATACAGCAGGTCGGTTATCTTGTGGTCGTCGCCGTTTCTCTTGCCGGCCGCGGATACGACCACCACCTTCCGCGCGTCGTCCGCTCTGATTATGGACCTCACCTTTTCGTACTGCCCGGCGTCCGCCATGGACGAGCCGCCGAATTTCGCCACTTTCAGCATATGTATGTTTCCGTTCCTTTTTCAGTCTTTTATTCCCGCCATGAATGTGCCGGGGTCGGATTTGAGGGCCTTCTCCGCCCAGTCGTGGGCCTCCTTCACGGACAGGGGCCTGGTCAGCACGCCCTCGCCCCAGGCCTCCGCGGCAAAAGCGGACGCGTCGGCGGAGGAGCGGATGTAATAGGGATGCGCCTCGGCGCCGTTATCCGGGCTGACGGGCTCCATATTATCGGTGTAGAAGCTCTTCACGCCGCCGGCGATATCCACGCAGTCCTCCACGGCGTTGTAGGCCGTGGGATAGCGGCCCGCGCCCTGGCCGTAAAAGCTCTCCCGGCCGGTATATTCCGTGTCGAAGGAGATCATGTTGAAGTTTTTGCACACGGCGGCCTCAAGGCTGCCCGCGGCGGCGAACACCGGCTCCACATAGGCCGCGACGCCCCTGTCCGTCTTTTTCCCGCAGCCCAGTATGCGGCAGACCCTGCCGTGGGCCTCGGCGGCGGCGATGTCGCATGCCTTCACGTTCCTGATGCCGGCCACGGGCACGTCGGATTCCAGCAGCCGCGCGCCGAAGGCCACGTTGGCCGTGATGACGCACTTGCGCTGGATGTCCAGTCCGTCGATGTCGGCGGAGGGGTCGGCCTCCGCGTAGCCCAGCTGCTGGGCCTCGGCCAGCACGGCGGAAAAGTCGGCGCCGTTTTTGTGCATGGCGTCCAGAATGAAGTTGGTGGTGCCGTTCATGATGCCCCAGAATTCGTTCACGGGATTCACCCGGGCCACCCGCTCCAGATTGACCAGCCAGGGGATGCCGCCGCCCACGGCGGGGGTGCAGCGGAAGGCCACGCCGTTTTCCTTCGCCAGAGCGATGAGCTCGTTATAATGATGGGCCACCAGATGCTTGTTGGCGGTGACCACGTTCTTTCCGGCCTTCAGCGCGGCGGAGACATACTCGAAGGACGGGGACAGCCCGCCCAGTACCTCCACCACGGTGTCCACCTCGGGGTCGCCGAGGATGACGTTCACGTCGCTCACGGCCAGCTCGCCCAGCTCCGGTCTGGCCCGGCGGACCAGCACGTATTTAACTTCCATGTCGGAGCGTTTTTTCACGATGTCCAGCACGCCCCCGCCCACGGTGCCGCAGCCCAGCAGTCCTATTTTCATAACAACCTCTTTCCACCGCGGTTCTGTCCGCGATATAAGTACATTTGTATTTTTAGTAAACACAATATAGCATAACGTCCCGGGAAAAGCAAGAGGTTCCTCGTATAAAATTTACAAATTCATGCAAAGCAAATTGTTGAAAGGGCCGAATCCGGTTTTTTATGCCCGGCCGGGCCGGAAAACCGGGGAGCGCAATATATGGCGGCGGGCGGCCCCGCGAGCTTCAGGATGTTCTGTTCATTGATTTAACTGACGAAATATTTTGCAGGAAAATGCACATAATAATTCATTCTCCACCTTGAAAAGAGGCCGGAATAGAGGTATAATGCAGCCACATTGAATTTTCGGTCTTCGGGATTTTCAAAACCGATTTGCCGATTGCTCAAAACAGTTCAAACAGGAGGAAAAGCAAAATGAAAAAGGTTCTCGCGATCGTTCTGGCACTGTGCATGGTTCTGGCGCTGTGCGCCTGCGGCACCGCCGCCAAGACCGACACCTCAGCGGCTCCCGCGACCTCTGCAGCGGCCACCGGCACGGACACCAACACCGTTGCCGTCGGCGCGGTCATCATCGCCAGGGACGATGTTCCCACCGATGAGATCTACACCTTCGTAAAGACCATCTTCGACAACGCAAGCGCCCTGGGCGAGCAGCATGCCAAGGGCAAAGAGCTGGATCTTAAGTTCGCCTCTTCCGTCACTTCCGTGCCCTATCATCCCGGCGCGGCGAAGTATTTCAAGGAGAAGGGCATTGACGTGGCCTCCGTCAAGGACGGCGCCGGCACCGGCACCACCGAGGCGCTGACCTTCGGCACCGGCGGCGACACCGGCACCTACTACGGCTTCGGCGGCGTGCTGGCCTCCTATGTTTCCGGCAACTCCGACGTATCCGTGACCGCCGTCACCTCCGACGGCTCCAAGGCCAACATCGAGGATCTGGCCTCCGGCGACGTACAGATCGCCTTCGCCCAGTCCGACGTGCTCAGCTACGCCTACAACGGCGAGCGTCTGTTCGACGGCGCGGCCGTCAAGGGCTTCTCCGTGGTGGCCGCCCTCTACATGGAGCAGGTCCAGATCGTCACCACCAATCCCGACATCAAGTCTGTCTCCGACCTCAAGGGCAAGACCGTCTCCATCGGCGCAGCCGGCAGCGGCGTGTACTTCAACGCCACCGACGTGCTGAGCGCCTACGGTCTCACCGAGAAGGACATCACCCCCGTTTACCAGAGCTTCGGCGATTCTGCCGACAGCCTAAAGGACGGCAAGATCGACGCGGCCTTCATCGTGGCCGGCGCGCCCACCACGGCCATCACCGATCTGGCCACCTCCGGCGCGGTGTATCTCGTGAGTCTGGACGAGACCCACGTCAACCAGCTGCTGGAGACCTCGCCGTTCTACAGCGCCTACACCATCCCCGCCGGCACTTACGCTTCAAAGTAATACGCCTCACAGCTGAAAAGGAGACTGCGGCGCTCCATGAGCGCCGCAGTCATTCAACTTGTCTCTGCGCGCCTGCCGCGCTGACAGGGCCGGGGGGACCCGGCCCTGTCAAGACGGTAAGCGTCATACCACTTGAACGGAGGCTCATCCATGTCCGACAATCCTAATGAGACCACCCCCAACGGAGCCGCGCGGCTGGACGATTCGGCGGCCGAGGACATAATGCGCAAATACGACAAGGAGTCCGCCACCCGCATATGGGAGGGCAGGCCCCAGAAGGTCGTGCGCTGGGTCCTGGCGTTTTTCTCGCTGTACTGCATCTGGTCCACCCTGTTCAGCACCTCCGACCTGCCCGTGAGGCTCACGGCCTTTCTGGGTCTTATCACGGTGATGGGCTACCTCACCTACCCCGCCGGGAAAAAGCACGTCAGGGTAAACTACATGCCCTGGTTCGACGTGGTGCTGATGGTCGTTGGCGCCGGTTCGTTTTTCTATTACTGCTTCAATTACATGAATCTGGTGAAGATCATCACCAGCGCCTCCAAGATGACGCCGGCGTACATACTGCTGGGCGTGGTGGCCATTCTGTGTCTGGCGGAGCTGTGCCGCCGCTGCGTGGGACTGCCCATACTTTTTGTGGTGGGCGGCCTGCTCATATACACCTTTATCAGCATGATGCACGGCGGCCAGTCGTTTATGAAGGTGGCGGCCCGGGTGGTGTATACGCTGTTTTACGGCACCTCCGGCGTGATGTCCACTCCCGTGCAGGTGTGCCTGAAATTCATCGCGGTGTTCATTATCTTCGGCGCGTTTCTTGAGCGCACCGGCATATCCAACTTCTTCATCGACCTTGCCAACTCTCTGGTGGGCTCCGCGGCCGGCGGCCCGGCCAAGGTGGCCGTCATCTCCTCCGCCCTGTGCGGCATGGTGTCCGGCTCCTCCGTGGGCAACACCGTCACCACCGGCTCCGTCACCATCCCCATGATGAAAAAGACCGGCTACAAGCCGGAATTCGCAGGCGCCGTGGAAGCGGCGTCCTCCACCGGCGGACAGATAATGCCGCCCATCATGGGCGCGGCGGCCTTCCTCATGGCGGAATATATGGGCGTCACCTACGGTCAGGTCACCCTGTGGGCCATCCTGCCCGCCATCCTGTATTTCACCGGCATCTTCATCGCCGTCCATCTGGAGGCCAAAAAGCTGGGGCTGGAGGGCATACCCCGCAGCCAGCTTCCGAACTTCTGGAAGCTGCAGCGGTATGTGTACCTGCTGCTTCCTCTGGTGGTGCTGATCTGGCTGGTCACCGCCAACATCCGCTCCCTGCAGTTCTCCGCCTCCATCGCCATCATCTTCGCCGTGATAGTCAGCCTGCCCGGTACCATCGGCAAGAGCCGCGAGGAGGGCAAGCGCGGCGGCGGCGCGGTCTTGGACGTGGGCAAAAAGACCTGGACCATGATCGTCAACTCCCTGGAGGCCGGCGGCCGGGGCTGCATCACCGTGGCGGTGGCCTGCTCAATGGCGGGCATGATCGCGGGCTGCATTACCGTGACCGGTCTGGCGTCCAAGCTCATCGGCGGCGTCATCGCCATCAGCAAGTCCATCCCCAATCCGACGCTCGCCACGTTCATCGCCCTGTTCCTGACCATGCTGTGCTGCATCGTGCTGGGCATGGGCGTGCCCACCACGGCGAACTACTGCATCATGGCCTCCACCTGCGCGCCCATCCTGATCACGCTGGGCATCCCCAAGGTGGCCGCCCACTTCTTCGTGTTCTATTTCGGCATCGTGGCCGACATCACTCCGCCGGTGGCCCTGGCCGCCTACGCGGGCTCTGCCATCGCCAAGGCCGACCCGATGAAGACGGGGGTGAACGCCACGAAGCTGGCAATAGCGGCCTTCGTGGTGCCGTACATATTCGCCATGAACCCCTCCATGCTGCTGATGAACGAGGGCTTTCTGGCGGCGGTGGAGGTCATCATCACCTCGCTGTTCGGCATCTTCGCCATGGCGGCGGCGCTGAACGGCCACGTCTACCGCAACATGAGCTGGTTCGAGCGGCTGATATTCGCCGCGGGCGGCATTACGCTGCTGATACCCACCTTCAGCACCGACGTCATCGGTCTGGTGCTGGTGGCCGGCATGATGGTGCTGGAGAAGGCGCTGAGCAAGCGCGGCAGGGCTGAGCCTCCCGCCCCCCAGCCGGAGACCTGAACGATAAACAAAAAACCGCCGAAGGAATCAATATTCCTTCGGCGGTTTTTCATATCAGCCCTCGGGCGGGCCCAGGCGGGAGAGAACGTCAGTAAAGTATTCCGGAAGGGCCGTTTCCAACTGCACGCTCTCCCCGGTGCGGGGGTGGACGAATCTGAGCTCTCTGGCATGGAGGCACTGGCCGGCAAGCCCCTTGTCCGGCGACGGAGCGCCGTAGGTGTAATCCCCCAGCAGGGGGTGGCCGATGTGGGCCATGTGCACCCGTATCTGGTGGGTGCGGCCGGTCTCCAGCCGGCACTCCAGCAGCGTATAGCCCCGGTAGCGGGAGAGCACGGTGTAATGAGTAACGGCCGGGCGGGAATTTTTCTCCGTCACTGCCATGCGCTTGCGGTCGGCGGGGCAGCGGCCGATGGGGGCGTCCACCGCGCCCGCGTTGTCCTTCACCCTGCCCCGCGCCACGCACTCGTAGACCCGGGCGAGACTGTGGTCGGAAAGCTGGGCGGCCAGCCCCTGATGGGCGAAGTCGTTTTTCGCGGCGATAATGAGCCCGGAGGTGTCCTTGTCTATGCGGTGGACGATGCCGGGCCGCCGCTCGCCGCCGATGCCGGACAGGCTGTCGCCGCAGTGGAACAGCAGGGCGTTCACCAGCGTGCCGTCCGGGTGACCGGGGGCTGGGTGCACCACCATGCCCCGGGGCTTGTTCACCACTATCACGTCCCCGTCCTCGTACACCACGTCCAGCGGGATATTCTGAGGCAGCAGGGGCGCGTCCTCCGGGGGCGGCAGCGTCACCTCGAATTCGTCTCCGGCGGCGCAGCGGTAATTCTTCTTAAGGGCCCCGCCGTCCATCAGCACGAAGCCGGCGGCAATGAGTCTCTGCGCCGCCGAGCGGGTGAGCCCGGGCACTGAGCGCGCGAGGAGAGCGTCGACCCTGTCGCCGCTCTCCTCTGCCGTAATAAATATGGTGTTCTCGTCCATTATTTGAACTCGTTCATAATGTCGTCCAGCGAGAAGTCCATGTCGTCCTTTGCCGGCGCTTCCGGCTGGACGGCGGGGGCTTCCGGCTCTTTTTTTACCTCCGGGGCGGCGGGTTCCTTAACGGGCTCCGGCTCCGGCCGGACGGCGGGCTCACCGTCCCGGATGGAATACACGGTGGATTCCTCCTCCGCGCCGTTCTCGTCCGGAGCGGGCTCCTCGTGCCGGGCCGCAGCGTGGCGGGCCTTTTTCGCCGTGTGTCTGGGCGCCTCCTCCGGCTCCGTAGTGCTCTGGCGGGAATGCTTTGGGCTCTCGTGCCGGGCACGGGAACTTTCCTCGGCGGGCTTTTCCTTTTTGCCGCCGAATATCAGATACACGCAGAACAGGATGCCGCCGATGGTGATGAAAAGATCCGCGATGTTGAAGATCTGAATAAACTTTATGGGCTCGATGACGAACATGTCCACCACGTAGCCGTACATGATCCGGTCGATGCAGTTGCCCATGGCGCCGGCGGCGGTGAGGACGGCGGTCCAGCGGCCGAAGGGAGTCCTGATGGCGCGCTTGGCCAGCGCGATCACCACGGCGGCGGTAAACACCACGCACAGCGCCACGAAGACCCACCGCCCGCCGGAAAACCAGCTGAATGCGGCGCCGCTGTTGTGGATGTTCACCAGCTTGAACACGCCCGGTATTAGCTCGATGGAGCCGGTATCCAGCACGATATTGGCGGTGACCCAGTACTTGAGCCACTGGTCCGCTATCAGCACCAGAACGGCGACGATTGCGTAAAGCATAGACAGATACCTCTTTCTGTTCGCGGGGAAGAATTGTGATCGGGTTTGCGGGACCGATTATTTCAGCTTTGCCACCACGGCGGCGCAGCGGGGGCACAGGCCGGACTCGGGGTCGGCCTCCTCGGTGTGCATCCAGCAGCGGGGGCACTTGGTGCCGGGCGCTTCGGTGACCGCCACGGTGAGACCGGGATTTTTCACGCCCTTGCCGATGACAGCCGCGCCGTCGGGCTCACCGTCGGCCAGAAGGCACTTGGACACGATGAAAAGCTCCGCCAGATTCATGGAGCTCACCTCGTCCACGGCCTTTTTGGCCGCGTCGTCGCCGCAGAAAAGCATCACGGCGGCGTCCAGCGGCTTACCGATGCGCTTGTCGGTGCGGGCGCTCTCCAGCACGCCGTTCACGTCGTCGCGGAGGGCCGCCAGAGTGTCCCACTTCTCCATGGCGCCATCGGAGAGGGCGTAGGCTTCGAAGGGCTTGTTCATCTCGTTGAGCACCACGTTCCGCGCGTCGTCGGATGAGCGGTGGGGCATGGCCTGCCAGATCTCGTCGCTGGTGAAGGCCAGGATGGGGGCGAACATCTTCGTCAGGGTGTCCAGGATAAGGAACAGCGCGGTCTGGGCGGAGCGGCGCTTCAGCCCGTCCCGCTCCTCGCAGTAGAGCCGGTCCTTGATGATGTCCAGATAGAAGCTGGAGAGCTCCACCACGCAGAAATCGTTGATCGCGTGGGAGACCACGTGGAATTCATAGTTGTCGTAGGCCTCGTCCGCCTGGCGGATGAGGGCGTTGAGCTTGGTGACGGCCCAGCGGTCCAGCTCCAGCATATCCTCGGGTGCGACCAGCTCGTCGGCGTTGAAGCCGGAGAGGTTGCCCAGGCAGTAGCGGGCGGTGTTGCGGAACTTCAGATAGTTCTGGCCCAGCTGGCCGAAGATCTCCCTGGAGCAGCGCACGTCCACGTGATAGTCGGCGGAGCCGGCCCACAGGCGCAGCATGTCGGCGCCGAATTCGTTGATGATCTCGTCGGGATCCATGCCGTTGCCCAGGGACTTGTGCATAGCCTTGCCCTCGCCGTCCACCGTCCAGCCGTGGGTGACGCACTCCTTGAAGGGCGCGCCCTTGCCCAGGGCGCCTACGGCGGTGAGCAGGCTGGACTGGAACCAGCCGCGGTACTGATCCAGGCCCTCGATATACATGGTGGAGGGCCAGAAGCCCTGATCCTTCTGCATGGCGGCGAAGTGGGTGGAGCCGGAATCGAACCAGCCGTCCAGCGTGTCCTCTTCCTTGGTGAACTTTTTGCCGCCGCAGTGGGGGCAGGTGAAGCCGGCGGGCAGGATCTCGTCGGCGGATTTGTCGAACCAGGTGTTGGAGCCCTCGGCGGCGAAGAGGCTGGACACGGCGTCGATGGACTCGTCGGTTACCACTGGCTTGCCGCAGTCGGCGCAATAGAACACGGGGATGGGCAGGCCCCACTTGCGCTGGCGGGAGATGCACCAGTCGGTGCGCTCGCGGATCATGGACTTCATGCGGTCAAGGCCCCATTCGGGCACCCAGCGCACGTCCTCGCAGGCGGCGCAGGCCTCGTCCTTGAAGGAGTCCACGGAGCAGAACCACTGGGGCGTGGCGCGGAAGATGATGGGTCCCTTGCAGCGCCAGCAGTGGGGATAGCTGTGGGTCATGTCCTGGGAAGCAAAGAGGGAGCCGGCCGCCTTCATGTCAGCAAGGATGACGGGGTTGGATTCCTCGGTGCCCATACCGGCGTACTTGCCGGCGTAATCGGTGTGGCGGCCCTGGTCGTCCACGGGGACGACCATTTCCATACCGTAGCGCATGCAGGTGTCGAAGTCGACTGCGCCGAAGCCGGGGGCGGTGTGCACGCAGCCGGTGCCGGAGTCCATGGTGACGTATTCGTCGTTGAGGATGAGGGAGGTCTTGTCCAGGAACGGATGCTTGGCCTTCATCATCTCAAAGAAGGAGCCGGGATGCTTTTCCACGACCTCATAGCTGTCGAAGCCGCCGATGTGCATGACGCTGTCCGTCAGGGCCTCGGCCATGATATACATCTCGCCGTTGGGGGCCTTGACGATGACGTAGTTCTCGTCCGGGTGGAGGGTGATGCCCAGGTTGCCGGGCAGGGTCCAGATGGTGGTAGTCCAGATGACGAAGTAGAGCTTGGATTTATCCACGCCGGGCAGCTTGCCCAGGTCGTCGTACATGGGGAATTTGACGAACACGGTGGTGACGGGGTCGTCGTGGTATTCGATCTCGGCCTCGGCCAGGGCGGTCTCGTCCTTGGGGCACCAGTAAACGGGCTTCAGGCCCTTGTAGATATAGCCCTTCTTGTACATCTCGCCGAACACCTTGACCTCCTCGGCCTCAAAGCCGGGATTCATGGTCAGGTAGGGATGCTCCCAGTCGCCGATGACGCCCATGCGCTTGAAGCCGTCCATCTGGACGTTGACGTAGTGCTGGGCGAACTCGTGGCAGGCGGAACGGAACTGGGACACGCTCATGGCTTTGCGGTCCAGCTTGTTCTGCTTGATGATGGCGGATTCGATGGGCATGCCGTGGTTATCCCAGCCGGGGATGTAGGGGGTGTACCAGCCGCGCATGGCGTAGGAGCGGGTGATGAAGTCCTTCAGGGACTTGTTGAGGGCGTGGCCCATATGCAGCGCGCCGTTGGAGAACGGAGGGCCGTCGTGGAGGTTGAAAAGCGGTTTGCCGGAGTTCTTTTTCAGAAGCTCGTTGTATACGTCCAGCTCCTCCCAGTGCCTGAGCATTTCGGGCTCGCGCTTGGCCAGACCGGCGCGCATGGGGAAATCGGTTTTCGGCAGATTAAGGGTGTGGTTAAAATCCTGTGACATGTTTTTATCTCCTCAATATAATCAGATGGGGCGCACAGTGTGCGCCCCGCTTGTTTCTGTGATTGTACTCAGCCGCGCTTGTTGAACATGAAAAGCTGAGTGTCGTCTTCCGTGGTATCCGGGCCGGGAGAGGGCACATCGTCCGTGGCCGGAACGGCGTCAACAGCGCCGAAATCTATGGACGGAGAGGGCTCGGCCTGTATTCGGGCGACGGAATCTTCGATGCTCTTCACGGTGTCGTCGATGCTGCTCTGGGCAGCGGGAGCGGAAGCCACGGCCGGCTGAGCGGCCCTGACGTCGGGGATAGCTGCGGTATAATTCATGGACAGGGAATCCAGATGCTTCATCTGGGTGTCGCACATCTGGCGCACGGTGCCGATAAACGTCGCGGTGGTCTGCTTGGCATCCGCCAGGCGCGCCTCCTCGGCGGCCCGCTGCGCGGCGATGCCGCCCACGATGGACTGGGCCTTGGTGTTGGCCTCGGCCACCACCACGTCGGCCTTGTGACGGGCCTCGGCCTCGATCTGGACGGAGAGCTTCTGCGCGGAGAGCAGCGCCCGGTTGAGGGCGTCCTCGTTGGAGCGGTATTCCTCTATCTTGTCGACCAGAACCTTCATCTTGGCCTTGAGGATCATGGTCTCCTTCTGGGAAGCGGCCAGATCGCCGGCCACCTTGTCCAGAAAATCATCGACGGTACCCATGTCGTACCCGCCGAAAATAGCTTTTTCAAAGGTCTTGTCCCGGATGTCCTGGGGAGTCATCATATCTTTATCCACCTTTCGCTATGGCTTATGTATCTTTATCGGGGAGGAGGTCAGAAATACAGCTCGCTGTTTTCCGGCTCGCTGCCGTCCCCGCCCATAATATCCACGTTATAGGGGGTTATTATGTATGTGTTGCTGGCCACGCGCTTTATTTTTCCCTCGAGGGCGTAAGCCACGCCGGACAGGAAGTCTATCAGGCGGCGCGCCACGTCCTTCGACGTTTTTTCAAGATTCATCAGGACGGGCCGCTTCTCCCGGAGCTGATCGGCGATCTCCGCCGCGGCCTCGAAATTCTCGGGACTGACCAGCACGACCTTCATCTGATTGCCGCCAGAGCCCAGATCGACCACCTTGCTTTCGCGGGGCTCCCGCCTGGAGCGGGCAGGCGCCGCGTACTGACGCTCCGGCTGGGGAGCGGGCTCGCTGCCCGAGGAGAAGAACGAACTCTTCTTTTCCGGTGCCGGAGCTTCCTCCTGCGCGCCTGCCTGGGGAATGGGCGTCTCCATCTCGTCGTCGTCGTAAAAATCGTCCTCGTCGTCGAACGGCTGGGTGAGCTTCTTAATTCCGTCCAGAAAACTCATATCTTTATTGCCTCCATTTTATCTGCCGGGCCCGTAATCGCGGGCACCGAAAATGCCGGTGCCGACGCGGACCATGTTCGCGCCTTCGGCTATGGCCGCCTCAAAATCTCCGGTCATACCCATGGACAAAAAATCCATAGTGACATTATCGTATTTTTTGGCCCCGATGTCAACAAAAAGCTGTCTCATGCGGGCAAAATATGGCCGGTTTTCATCCGGAGAAGCGCATACCGGCGGTATTGCCATGAGTCCCCGCACCCTGATATTGGCAAAATCCCCGGCTTTTTCCGCCGCGGCGCACACATCCTCCGGCCGGAAGCCGGATTTGGCCTCCTCCCCGCCGATGTTCACCTCCAGCAGCACGTCCTGCACGGCGCCCATGGAGGCGGCCCTTTTGTCGATGGCCTCCAGCAGCTCCAGGGAATCCACGGATTCTATAAGATCCACCTGCCCCACCAGGTACTTCACCTTGTTTTTCTGGAGATGGCCGATAAAGTGCAGCGGCGCGCCCTCGTAGGCGCCCAGTGGCTTCTTCTCCTGCAGCTCCTGCACCCGGTTCTCGCCGCAGGCGTCCACGCCCGCCGCCACCGCCTGACGCACTCTCTCGGCGTCGTTCATCTTTGTTGCCGCCACAAGCAGTATATCCTCCGGCTTTCTGCCGGAGGATATGGCCGCGGCGGCGATCCTTGCCTTTACGGACTTCACGTTTTCCGCGATAGTCACGGCTCGATCACCTTGCCTTCATGTATATCTTTTCCGGAGACGACCACGGTGTTGCCCTCTCTGAGGGCGTTGGCGTCCTCTCCGATCGCAACGAGATAATAATCGTCCTCCGTGGAGACTATGTCCACATATTTCTTCTCTACCTGCTGGGCGGTTATGCAGTAGACGTACGTGCCGTCCTTGTCCACGTGCACGGACTTCAGCGGCACCCGCAGGCCGTCCTCCTCCGAGAACACTATCTCCGCCGAGGCCTTGCGCATGGCCAGGGTGTCCGACAGCGCCCGCTCGGTGTAGAACACCACGGCGCATTTCCCGTCCTCGGCGGCGGAAATGCCCATAACCTTGGCGGGGATCTTTTCGCTGGTGTAACGCTGGAAATCCAGATACACGGTCTTTCCCACGGAGAGCCTGGCGGCGTAGCTCTTGTCCAGCTCGGCGGCGAAATACCACCGGTACGAGGTGACCAGCTTGCCGTAGACCTTCACGTCCACGTCGGTCTGGGCGCTCATGATCTTGTTCAGACCGGAGACGGTGAGGTTTTCCAGCATCTTGGGCGTCACGTTCTCATACCCGTCCACGCTCTCGGAGAACATGCCCGAATCCGGGGCGGTGAGCACGTCTGAGCCCACGATGGAGCTCTGGGAATAGCCGGCCAGCTCCTTTTTCAGGGCCGTCAGCTTCGCTTCGCTGTCGGCTGCGGCGTCGGTCTTGAACACCAGCGCGCTGAGATTCAGGGCCGCCCCCTCCACGCCGGAGACCTCGCCCCTGGCCACGGAGGATGACAGCTCCAGCACCGCCGAGCGGATATCCGCGTCGCGGCTGGTCACGTCGGAGGACGAGGCGGTGACGCCGGAAAGCATGGTCTCAAGACTGCTTATTTCCAGCTTCAGCTCCGCGATATGGTTCATCCGCTGCAGCGACGCCTCGGAATCCATGGCCGTGGCCAGCGTCTGCCCGGCCGACACCTCGTGGCCGTCCTCGGCCTGCACGCTGACGAACTGCTTGTCCGCGGAGAGGAGCTGCTCCTCCCTGACGGCAATGCCGTCCGCCTGGGCGCTGTCGGAGACGGAGGTGCGGGTGACCGGCGCGGTCACCACGCTTTCACGGGTGGAGCGCAGAAGCCAGGCTCCCAGATATATGGCCGCCGCCGCGAACAGCACCACGGCCAGCGCCTTTGTAAACGCATCTGTCTTTTTCAAGCGGATTGTCCTCCCTGCGCCGCGGAAGCATATGCCGGGCGCCCGGATTATGTAAGGGTATCGCCGTCCAGTCTCAGGTCCGCCGGTTTGGGCGGCACCAGGGTCGAAATAGCGTGCTTATAGATCAGCTGCTGCTTTCCGTCGGTATCCAGCACCACGGTGAAGGCGTCGAAGCCTCTCACGATGCCCCGGAACTGAAAGCCGTTCATGAGGAAAATGGTAATCACCGCGCGGTCTCTGCGCATCTGGTTGAGAAAAGCGTCCTGGAGATTCTGTGTCTTCTGCATTTGGGCCGGCTCCCTTTCGGAGCGGGCCAACTCATATTTTACCACAATGTGTCGCTCCTTTGAATAGTGTATTTACACAAAACCCGCCGCCCGGAAGGGTCTGTGTTGGACACTATCATAAGCCGCGGGAGCGCAAAAAATCGGTCGAAAGCCGTCGCCCAAGTTCAAAATCCGGCGTTTTTTCCCAGCGAATCCAGAAAATGTCCGGGTTTCGCCGCAGCCAGGTCAGCTGGCGCTTGGCGTAGCGGCGGCTCTCCTGCTTGATAAGCTCCAGGGCGTCCTTCTCGGACATTTCGCCCCGCAGGGCGGCGGCGGCCTCCTTGTAGCCGATGGCCTGGAACGCGGTGCAGTCGCCGGCAAGGCCGGAGGCGAGCAGGGCGTGCACCTCGTCGAAAAGGCCGTCCTCCGCCATCTTGTCCACCCGCCGGTCGATGCGGTCGTACAGATCCTGCCGGTTTTGGAAATCCAGGGCGATCACGGCGGCGTCGTAGCGGGGGGGGAATTTTTTCGTCCGCTCGTCGTGGGCGGTGATGGTCTCGCCGGTGAGCTCGTATACCTCAATGGCCCGGATTATCCGTCGCCTGTCGCCGGGGGCGAGCTTTGCCGCCCGCTCCGGGTCTAAGCTCCTCAGCCGGGAGAGCATCGCCTCGCCGCCGGCGCGGTCGTATTCCGCGCCCAGCTTTTGGCGCGTTTTTTCGTCCCCGCCCTCCCCGGCGAAATCCCGGCCGGAGATCAGGGAATCGATATACAGCCCCGTGCCGCCCACGATGAGCGGGACCCTGCCCCGGGCGAGGATGTCCTCGCAGCATTTCGCGGCCTCGTCCACGTACCTGGCCACGGACCAGGGCTCCCGGGGGTCGGCCGTATCCAGCATGTGGTGGGGCACGCCCCGCATTTCATCGGGCGTGGCCTTGGCGGTGCCCACGTCCATGCCCCGGTAGATCTGCATGGAGTCGGCTGACACCACCTCGCCGTTGAAATCCAAAGCCAGCGCAGCGCCCAGGGCGGTCTTGCCCGTGGCGGTGGGGCCGGTTATTACGATTACCTTTGCCGGCATGTCGATACTCCTGAAAACAAAATTTTCTGTCCTTCCGCGTTCCCTTGGCTTCCCCTTGAGGGGAAGCTGTCGGCGCAAGCCGACTGATGAGGTGAAAGCCTAATGGACGCCGCGAACTACACCTCATTCGTCACGGCAAGCCGTGCCACCTTCCCCTCAAGGGGAAGGCTTAAGCGTCCCCGACGCCCCTTTGGCTTCCCCTCAAGGGGAAGGCTTGAGCGTCCTCCGCACCGTAGGGCGCGGCGACCTCGGCGCGCCACCCCTACGTCCCCCGTCCAGGCAGGAGGGGGGTCATCAAGGGGGACACACGCTGTTTCCCCCTTGAAATCGCCTCGCGGCATTGCCGCGGTAAACGCGCCTCCGCAGAGGCGCGGGCGATTTTGAGGGAAAGCTTTGAGCTTTACACTATTCTCTTAAACTGCTTGTCCAGCTCTTTTTTCGTCAGCGTCACGGCAACGGGGCGGCCGTGGGGACAGTATTTCACCCGGCCGGACACCACGGCCTCGGCCAGCGCGTCCAGCTCCCGGGGATCGGTCTTCCACCCTGCCTTGATGGCCGCCTTGCAGGCCACCGTGTGCAGTATCTCGTCCCGCGCGCCCCGGGGGTCGATGCCCCGGTTCTTGCGCAGTTTTTCGCATATCTCCTCGATGGCGGGCCCCACGTCGCCGCCGTCCATGTCGGCGGGCACCGTGCGCACCACATACGCGCCGTCGCCGTAGGGCTCTATCTCAAAGCCCAGCTCCGACAGCAGCTCCGCGTTTTTCTCGATTATCTCCCCGTCCTCCCCCGACGGCGTGACCGTGACGGGTATGAGCAGGGTCTGGGCCATGATCTCCCGGTCCTCGGCCTTCAGCCGGTCGAATATCATCCGCTCGTGGCAGGCGTGCTTGTCTATGAGCAGCACGTCCTCGCCGGACTCCACGATGATGTAGGTGTCCAGCGCCTCGCCCACCACCCGGTATTCCGGCGCGGGTTTGAAAGCGGGCGCGGAGGCCGCGATGGGCGTTCCGCTGGGCCGGGGCGAATTTTTCGGCGGCGCGGGCGGCATGGGCGGGCGCGGCGCAGTGACGTACGCGGCCTCCGGCTGGCGGATGGCCCCCTCCCTGACCGGGGACGGCGCGGCGTCCCGGACCGGCGGTCTGGGCGCGGCCGGGCCGGGGGAGGCCCTGTAACCGTTGCCCCGGAAGCTGTCGGCGGTCATGGTCTGATAAAAGTCCTTTTTCGGCTCCGTCACCTTCCGCGTGCCGCCGGAGAGCTTCACCTCGGCGGTGCTTTTCTCCCCCTGAAGGGCGGACAGCGCCGCGTAATACACGGCGTCGAAGACCTTCTTCTCGTCGGAAAACTTGACTTCGGTCTTTGCCGGGTGGACATTCACATCCACGGCCCCGAAGCCCAGGGTCACATATATGACGCAGGCGGGGAATCTGCCGGTGAGCAGGGTGTTCTTGTACGCCTGCTCCACGGCGGCCTGCAGGGACGCGGATCTTATGAACCGGCCGTTGCAGAAGAAGAACTGCTGGGCCCGGTTGCCCCGGCCAGCGGCTGGGGACGACACGAAGCCGGAGACGGCCACCCCGCCGTTTTCGCCGGAGCAGGACAGCAGCGACGCCGCCGAATCCCGGCCCAGCAGGGCGTATACGCAGGAATCCGCCCGCCCGTCGCCGGGGGAAAAGAACTCCTCCTTCCCGTCCCGGATGCAGCGCACCGAAACGTCGGGGCGGCCCAGGGCGCAGCGCAGGGCGGCCAGGATGCAGGCCGAAGCCTCGGCCCGGTCGGATTTGAGAAACTTAAGCCGGGCGGGCGTGTTGTAAAAGAGGTCGCGGACTGTCATCACGGTGCCCTCGGGGCAGCCGAAATCGTCCATGTCCTGTATGTCCCCGGCGGACAGAATGACGCGGGTGCCAGTGGGCGCGCCTCTCCGGCGGGTCAGCAGTTCGATATGGGACACCGCGCTGATGGCGGCCAGCGCCTCGCCCCGGAAGCCCATGGTGCCGATGGCCTCCAGACCGCTCTCGTCCCGCAGCTTGGAGGTGGCGTGGCGCAGAAAGGCCACCCCGGCGTCGTCCGGGGACATGCCCCTGCCGTCGTCGCTGACCCGGATGAAGGTGGCGCCGCCGTCCCGTATTTCCACGGTCACGTTTTTCGCCCCGGCGTCGAAGGAGTTTTCCACCAGCTCCTTTATCACCGAAGCGGGCCGCTCCACCACCTCGCCCGCGGCGATCAGGTCGGCCACGTGGGGGGAGAGTATGTTTATTTCCGTCATTTGGAAGCCTCCGCTCTGGAAAGATTGTCTGTGTCTCAAAGTATACATTATTTTAATTGAAAGTTCCACATGAAAATGTTAAGATAAAATGTAATTCTGTCTGCAAAAAAGGATAAATGTAATGAGCTACGAGAGAAAAGAAATACCCGCTTCCGACATACTCCGCCAGGAGGACATATGCCGGGAGATATTCGATAAGGTCACCGGCGGCGGCGCGCGGCCCCTGGCCATGGTGGACACCTACGGCTGTCAGCAGAACGAGGCCGACAGCGAAAAGCTGCGGGGCTATCTGGCCCTCATGGGCTACGGCTTCACCATGGACGAATTTCAGGCCGACGTGATCGTGGTGAACACCTGCGCCGTGCGGGAGCATGCGGAGATGCGCGTGCTGGGCAACGTGGGCGCCCTGAACCACACCAAGGCCAAAAAGCCGGGCCAGATAATCGCGGTGTGCGGCTGCATGGTGCAGCAGGAGCACATGGCGGAGAAACTGAAAAAGTCCTACCCCATCGTTGATCTGGTGTTCGGCCCCCACGAGCTTTGGCGTTTCCCGGAGCTGCTGCTGGCCGTCATGACCGGGCACGGCCGGGTGTTCGCGGCGGAGCCGTCCGACGGCGTGGTGGCCGAGGGCGTGCCCAAAAGCCGGGACGGGGCCGTGAAGGCCTGGCTTTCCATCATGTACGGCTGCAACAACTTCTGCTCCTACTGCGTGGTGCCCTACGTCCGGGGCCGGGAGCGCTCCCGCCGGCCGGAGGACATAGTCTCCGAGGCCCGGCAGCTGGTGGCGGCGGGCTACAGGGACATCACCCTTCTGGGCCAGAACGTCAACTCCTACGGAAAAGATCTGGGCTCCGGCGTGGATTTTTCGGATCTCATCCGCATGATAAACGACATCCCCGGCGACTTTCTCATCCGCTTCATGACCAGCCACCCCAAGGACGCCACGGAGAAGCTGTTCAAAACCATGGCGGAGTGCGAAAAGTGCGCCCATCACATACATCTCCCGGTGCAGTCCGGCTCCGACCGGGTGCTGAAGGTCATGAACCGCAATTACGACTCGGCAAAGTATCTCTCCCAGACGGAGCTTGCCCGCAGATACATGCCCGATCTTGTCCTCACCACGGATATAATCGTGGGCTTCCCCGGCGAGACGGACGAGGAATTCGAGCAGACCATCGCGCTGGTGGAAAAGGTGCGCTTCGACGCCATGTTCACCTTTATTTTTTCGCCCCGCGTGGGCACGCCGGCGTATTCCATGCCCGACCCCTACACCCGGGAGCAGAAGCAGGTGCGCTTCGACCGGCTGGTGGAGGTGTCCAACCGCATATCCGGGGAGAAGCACCGGGAGTATGAGGGCACCGTCCAGCGGGTGCTGGTGGACGGCGAGACTGGCCGCGAGGAATATAATCTCTCCTCCCGCACCAACGGTGGGCGGCTGGTACATCTCCGGGGCGACGAAAGCCTCATCGGGAAGTTCATCGACGTGAAGATCACCTCCTCCAACACCTGGGCCCTCTACGGCGAGCCGGTGTAAAGGATCTGACGGGGGGCGCCAGCGTGCCATATTATGTCTATATTCTTACAAACAAGCTGAACACGGTGCTCTATACCGGCGTTACGAATGATCTTTCCCGGCGGATGTACGAGCACAAAAATCACCTGAATCCCGGGTTCACCGACAAATACAACGTGACAAAGCTGGTGTTCTGCCAGACGTTCAGCAGCGTGGAAGAGGCCATTTCGGCGGAGAAGACCATTAAAGGCTGGACACGGGCAAAAAAGAATGCGCTTGTCGAGTCGATAAATCCCGGGTGGCGAGATCTGACAGAGGAGTATTAATCCCCACCACGCCTGAAAAGGACGAGATTCTTCGCTTCGCTCAGAATGACGCCGGAAATAGAAGCGGCTATGAAATCAATCGCTATGTCATCCTGAACGCAGTGAAGGATCTTACCCCCAGCATCAACCGCAATGTCATCCTGAACGCAGTGAAGGATCTTACCCCCGCATCGATCGCTATGTCATCCTGAACGCAGTGAAGGATCTCGACCCCCGCACCAAAAAATGACAAAAATAATCCAACAAATCTTACGATACGGAGATAGAACCATGGCTGAGCTGACCCCCATGAAAAGGCAGTACTACGATATAAAGCAGAAGTATCAGGACTGTCTGCTGTTTTTCCGGCTGGGCGACTTCTACGAGATGTTCGACGAGGACGCCAAGGTGGCCTCGAAGGAGCTGGAGCTGGCCCTGACCACCCGCGACCGGGGCAAGCCGGAGGAGGAACAGACCCCCATGTGCGGCGTGCCCTACCACTCCGCGGAAGCGTACATCGCCCGGCTCATCCAGAAGGGCTACAAGGTGGCCATCTGCGAGCAGATGGAGGATCCGGCGCTGGCCAAGGGCCTGGTGGACAGGGACATCATCCGCATCATCACCCCCGGCACGGTGACGGAGAGCTCCATGCTGGAGGAGGGCCGCTCAAACTACGTCTGCGCCGTGTATCTGGATCCCGGGGCGGGCGGCGTGGCCTTCTGCGACGTATCTACCGGCGAATTCTGCGCCACGGCTTTCGACGGAGAGGACGCCGTGGGCCACATAATAAACGAGCTGGGCCGCTTTTCCCCCAGCGAGGCGGTGCTGTCCCCGGGCGCGGCGGAGAACGCCGACATCGCCGACTTTCTGCGCCAAAAGCTGGGCGCCATGCCGGAGTCCGGCGGCGACGGCTTTGAATACATGGCCTCGGCGGCGCGGGTGTGCGAGCAGTTTTCCGCCTCCGACGTGGACTCGCTGGGCATGGGGGAGCTGCCGGCGGCGGTGTGCGCCTCCGGCGCGCTTTTGAAGTACATCGCCGACACCCAGAAATTCGACATGGGCCACATCGACCGGCTGAATCTTTACAGCGGCGGCAGATATATGGAGATGGACTGGACCACCCGCCGCAATCTGGAGCTGACGGAATCCCTCCGCTCCGGCGAAAAGCGGGGCAGTCTGCTGTGGGTGCTGGACAAGACCAGAACGCCCATGGGCGGCAGACTTCTGCGGGCGTGGGTGGAGCGGCCGCTGCTGTCCCCCGTGGCGATAAAGCGGCGGCTTTCCGCCGTGAACGAGCTATATAACGACAACGTGCGCCGCCCGGAGCTCCGGGAGACTTTGAAGGATATCGGCGACATGGAGCGGCTGGTGGGCCGGGCCGTTTACGGCACCGCCAACGGCAAGGATCTGGCCGCGCTGGCCAACTGCGCCCGGAAGCTCCCGGAGCTCAGGGCGCTGCTGGAGGGCTTTTCCTCCGCCGAGCTGCGGGACATCGCCGGGATGGACGAGCTTGCGGACGTGATGGACGAGGTGGACAGGGCCATATGCGACGATCCTCCCTTTTCCGTGCGGGAGGGCGGCATCCTGCGTCAGGGCTATTCCGAGGAGGTGGACAAGCTCCGGGACGTGCGCGACAACGGCGCCAAAATGGTGGCCGACCTTGAGCGCCGGGAGCGGGAGCGCACCGGCTGCAAAAAGCTGAAGGTGGGCTTCAACAAGGTGTTCGGCTACTACATCGATGTGCCCAACTCCGCGGGCCTGACCGAGGTTCCGGAGGACTACATACGCAAGCAGACGCTGGTGTCCAACGAGCGGTACTTCACCCAGGAGCTCAAGGAGCTGGAGAACACCCTGCTCACGGCGAAGGACCGCATAGCGGATCTGGAATTCAGGTATTTTGACGAGGTGCGCCGGAGCGTGGCGGCAAGGGTGGAGCGGGTCAAATCCGCCGCCGGTTCCGTGGCGCGGCTGGACGTACTGTGTTCCATGGCGGAGGTGGCCGTCCGGAACAACTACACCATGCCGGAGGTGGACGCCTCCCGGGAGCTGCGCATCACCGAGGGGCGCCACCCCGTGGTGGAGCAGACCCTTAAGGACGTGCTTTTCGTGCCCAACGACACCTTCCTGAACTGCGGCGACGACCGGCTGGCCATAGTGACGGGCCCCAACATGGCGGGCAAATCCACCTACATGCGCCAGACGGCGCTCATCGTGCTCATGGCCCAGATGGGCTCCTTTGTCCCGGCCAGGTCCGCCGTCGTCGGCATCGTCGACCGGGTCTTCACCCGCATCGGCGCGTCGGACGATCTGGCCTCCGGCCAGTCCACCTTCATGGTGGAGATGAGCGAGATGGCGGAGATACTGCGCCACGCCACCCCGGCGTCCCTGCTCATACTCGACGAGATCGGCCGGGGCACCTCCACCTACGACGGCATGGCCATTGCCCGGGCGGTGCTGGAATACTGCGCCGACAAGCGGCGGCTGGGAGCCAAGACCATGTTCGCCACCCACTATCACGAGCTCTCCGCGCTGGAGGGCAAGGTGCAGGGCGTGAAGAACTACAACATCACGGCCAAAAAGCAGGGCGGCACGCTGGTGTTTCTGCGCAAGATCGTGCCCGGCGCGGCGGACGACAGCTACGGCATCGAGGTGGCGAAGCTGGCGGGCGTGCCGGATCAGGTGATAAACAAGGCCAAGGAGCATCTGAAGGAGCTGGAGGAAATGGGCGCGGCCCCCGCCCCCGCCGCCCGCCGGTCGGACGACGGGCAGCTGAGTCTTTCGGACGTGGGCACGGACGAGGTGAAGGACATCCTGAAAAGCACCGATCTCAACACCCTCACTCCCATTGAGGCCATGAATCTGCTCTACGAGCTCCAGAAGAAGGCCCGGGCGTAAGGCATCGCCCCCCGCTGCCCCGTCCCTCTCGCCGCAGGTATCTGGCTTCCCCTTGAGGGGAAGCTCCCGCGCAGCGGGTGATGAGGTGGAAAGCCCCAACAATCTCTGTACCGTAGTGGCGATTCACGAATCGCCCCACCCCCTTTGGCTTCCCCTTAAAGGGAAGGCCCCCCAATTCCCCTGCGTCCCCCGTCCAAAGCAGGAGGGGGTCATCAAGGGGGAAACACGCTGTTTCCCCCTTGAAATCGCCTCGCGGCCTCGCCGCGGTAATCGCGCCTCCGCCCAGGCGCGGGCGATTATAGGGGAAGCTCCCGCGCAAGCCGACTGATGAGGCGGAAAGCCCAAACGACCTTCGCACCGCATGGCGCGACTCCAAAACACACAGAAAGCGAGACGTCTATGAACAGCTACCCCGGCCGAGTCGAATTTGACGACTTCCTGACCAGAGGTGAAAAAATCTTCCTTTGGATATACCTTCCGATACACATGTTCGGCATCCCCCTGCTGCTGGGCGCGACGCCGCTGGCCTCCAGCCTGGGCTTCAGCGACGCCGACGCCAACGTGGCGTATTACGCCGTGGGCGCGCTGCTGATGCTGATATTTCTGCGGGGCTTCCTGCGCCGGAGCTTCGACCGCCTGTGCGACCGGGCCCTGCTGTGTCTATTTTCGGTGCTGCTGGGATATATGGCCGTGGCCGTGCTCAGCTCCCTGGTGGCCATGGCCGCCTCGCTTTTCAAGGAGGAGCTGGAAAACCTCAATAACGACAACGTCATCCAGATGGCCGGCACGGAATACGGCAAGACCGTGGCGATGGCGGTGTTCCTCGCCCCGCTGGTGGAGGAGCCGCTTTTCCGCGCGGGCATATTCGGCACCCTGCGGCCGAAGCACCGGGTGTGGGCCTATGTGGTCTCCGTGGTTATTTTCGCGCTCTATCACGTGTGGCAGTACGTTCTCGTCTATTCCGACCCGACCTATCTGCTGGTGGCGCTGGAGTATATCCCGGCGGGCCTTGCCCTGTGCTGGGTCTACGACCGCACGGGCAGTCTCTGGACGCCCATATTTCTGCACATGCTAATTAACTGGGTGAATATCGCGGCGCTGACCATGGCTTCGTGAATGCGGAGAAAGCAAGACCGCTGCAAACTGGCAGGCAGCCGTAAAACTGAAAAACTCCCGTTTGCTGTATGCAAACGGGAGTTTTTTGCAAGACCGAATAAAGTGTACCCTATGTCAAGGACAAGATGGGTTTTCGGCGAGGTCAGAAGGGCAAAGGAAATGCGTCAATTCGATTTTGGTGCGGGAATGGCCAGCGGATACTTACCGGTCATTAGGTAGTCGAAGTATTCTCTCGGCGAGAGCCTTGCCAGATCCCATTGGTAGCGTTCGGTATTGTAATACTCAGTCCACGCTAGAAGAACCTCATATACCTCATGAAAGGTCTCACAAGAGGATATATCTATCTCATCCTTCATGTGGCCGAAGAAGCTTTCCTGCGGGGCGTTGTCCCAGCAGTTGGCTCGACGGGACATGGACTGTCGCAGCGAGCTGTCCTTCACGAGCTGA
>Ga0183095_10519_pt3 | contig 56488 bp, 50 predicted proteins | sample BioMet4_FD_130346 | JGI IMG/M metagenome (GOLD analysis project Ga0183095, IMG submission 130346) | Microbial communities from bioreactor (seeded with sewage sludge) at LBNL, California, USA - Biofuel metagenome 4 (v2) (version 3) | ecosystem: Engineered > Bioreactor > Anaerobic > Unclassified ...
AAGTATGCATGCAGTCTTTTCCCCAAAGGACTGCGTCAGGTCCAGGCACCCCCAATTTTGCCTGGGCCATTTTTTTGTTATAAAGATTTTTTCCTTAAATATCATCTTTAACGCAACACCTTGTTTCGTTTACCTGAGACATGATATTTTTAATCAGAGATATCTGCTTGGATCTGGGAAGGAGGACATTTTATGTCCAGCAGACATTTTACAATGGATGACCGTGTGATCCTCTTGAAAGATATCATTGATAATCGTTCCATCCGTTCTATCGCTAAAGAGCTCGATGTACAGCCTTCCAGCATATCAAGGGAGCTGAAGGCGCACCGTGTGCTTGACCAGGCCAATCGTTATGTGCACCGGCCCAGTGAATGTATCCGTGTAGCTAAGGCTCCTTGGGTATGCCACGGTTGTAAGAGATTCTCTGCTTGCAGGAACCTGAAATATCGTTATTCACCGCAGCAGGCACAACGCATGTATGAAGAAGAACTGCACAGCTGCCGCAGGAAGGCCAGGACTGGTCCAACGGGCATCGATCATCTCAATCATATCCTGGTGCCCTTGGTCAAAGAGAACAGACAGACAATTGGTCACATCTATGCCACACATTGTAAGGAACTAGGCATCAGCCGTTCTACCTGTTACCGTTACATTGATCAGAACCTCCTCAACATAAACAACAGTGACCTGCCAAAGCGCGTACGATATCCAAAACGTGCCAAGTACAGGCACAATGTGAATGCAGGCATAGATTCCCATCATTGCCGTGAAGGACATGATTATGTTGCCTTCCTTGCATACATCAGATCGGATCCATATGCGCACATTGCTGAGATGGACTCTGTGATTGGTAAGAAAGGCATGGGCCAGAAAGTACTTCTCACTTTGTTGCTGCGGAAATCGAATTTCATGCTCGCATTCCTGCGCAATGAGAACAGCACATCTTCTGTCATTGAATGTCTTGATTCTGTGCAGAAGGAGATTGGATATGCTCATTTCAGGGCTCACTTCAATGTCACACTGACAGACAATGGCCCCGAATTCAAAGATGTCGATCATATCGAGCACGGAAGCTCCGGAGCACAGAGATGCCATCTGTTCTATTGCGATTCCCGTGCCTCTCAACAGAAGGGACGCATCGAGAAGAATCATGAATATATACGCAAGTTCATCCCGCAAGGGACATCCTTCAATGCTCTGACACAGGATGATGTCAACCGTATGATGAGCCATATCAATTCTGTGAAGAGGGATTCCCTTGGCGGGAAGTCACCCTTCGAGATGCTCACAAGAAGTGAGCTGAAAGACATGAAAAAGCTTGGGCTCAGCCCCATCGTTGCAGATGAGGTCATCCTGAGCTCCAAGCTCTTCAAATAAACTATGATCCACGGCAGATATCTCATGACATATCGATCAAGGCTGTGTTGCATTTAGCTGAAACCTAAATGGACCGGTCCCTTTTGTCATGGGAAAATGCTCATATCTCTACCTCTAGATTAGCATAGTTTAAGAGAAAAACAGCCACTTTCATGATTATTCCTTTAAAATTTCAGCGAGCCCCATGATATTTTGTTGCATTAACTTGTGATGTTGCTTTTAAGTTACTATTCAAGCAAATTTTTTTCAATAGCTTTGGATTTCATTTCTTATCATTTTTAAACAGCAAACAATTGTTTATTGCATTGCCCTTTTTGAATACTACGTTCAAAAGAATCTTTGGAGGATGTTACTTGTGAAAAAACAAATCAATTGAGCAATGTTTTCTATGCAGCTTTTCAAGAAAAAAAATATCTTAATCAAAAATGCATCAGCAACCACTTATCACCTTTTTTGATTCTTGAACATAACGTTCTTTCATCAATAATAAATAATTGATCTTGTGTATTTATATTTTAACGATTTAAAAATCACTAAATCATCGCAAAAACTCCCATTGGTCTGATTTTGGATACATGGAGAAACATTTGCGTGAAGTTCTGCTGAAGATCTCTATCTGCAGCCAAAAAAAGAAAACCAATTCACCGTGATTGGTTTTCTGTATATTTATCTCTTAAATACTGAAGCTCTTCGCTTCCTAAATGGAACCGCTGAAGGAAATATGTCCCATAATCCCCATAACGATCTTTGATCTTCTGCAAAGAATACTCCAGAGCTTCTTTGTTTACACCTTCAAATCCATGCAGAATGTATGAAGCATCCGGGTACAGATCAATCAAATCTTGCTTTTCTTTGAGGAAGGCTTGAATGCGTTTCCTGCGATATTCATTGGTCTTCATATAATCTTCCAGAACAATTTTCTCATCCACATTCAGTGCCAACAAGATCAATGCTGCGCCAATACCCGTACGGTCCTTGCCTGCACTGCAATGAAACAAAATTGGTGTCTGACCATGTTGGATTTCTTTGAACATAACTTGGTAGGCTGGCGAGAACGGCATGCGCCCATAGAAATTATCTAAGAACATCTGCTGCGCCTGCATAGAGTAGAAACGTTCTTCCGACTGTTCCATACCTTTTGGTGAGAGATCTACCTCATTGCCTGCTTCATCCGTGATGGCAGAGACATGAAAGTATCTCGCCCCCAAAATCTCAGGATCCGGTTTCATCGCAACTTCCTGACTTGATCGAAAATCAAAAATTGACCGAAGATGCAGTGTCGATAGTGTCTGCAGTTCTTCCTTCGTCATATCTGCTAATGCACCGCTCCGGTAGAACACACCATGTTTGACAACACATCCATCCTTGGTTGGATATCCGCCAAGTTCACGCAAGTTATTTTCAATACGAAATTCAGATAAGTCCATTTACGCCTCTTTCTTCAGAATCGCCTCCGCTGCTTGAATTTCTTCCTTTGTAGGAGGTTCTGTTCCCTTTAAAGGATACTCGATTCCTAGTTTTTCGTACATAGGGACTCCCATCGTATGATACGGAAGAACTTCCACTCTTTCTACCGTTTTCAATGTATCCACAAAGGCTTTCAGCTGTTTTTGATCGGCAGCATCTGTTGTCAAATTTGGAACCAGAACATATCGAATCCAAATTTTATTTCCGTGTTCGGATAAATAAGATGCCATATCCAAAATATTTGCATTGGTCCATCCGGTCAATGACTTATGTTTGATTGGATTGATCTGTTTGATATCCAACAGAAATAAATCTGTTACCTTCATCAATTCATTAAACTTGGAAAAGAATGGTTCTTCTCTGGTGAAAGGATTGCCGGATGTATCCAAAGTTGTATGAATACCATACTTCTTACATAACGTAAAGAATTCCAGGACCCAGTCGATCTGCAGCAATGCTTCCCCGCCGGATACGGTGATTCCACCGCCGTTCTTCCAATAGGACTGGTAACGGATTGCTTTGTCATAGACCTGCTGTGGAGTGTAGATATCGCCTTCGTTCATTGCCCATGTCTCTGGGTTATGGCAATATGCGCACCGCATTCGGCATCCCTGCAGGAAAACGATGAAGCGGACGCCTGGGCCATCGACAGCACCAAATGTTTCAAATGAATGTACTCTGCCTTCTGTCATAAAGATTCCTTTCTGAAAAAGAAAGAAGTGGCTTTCACACCACTTCTATTTTACTTTTTAAAGATGATCGTGGAATGTTCTGGAAATAACATCCAGCTGCTGTTCCTTCGTCAAAGAGATGAACTTGACCGCATATCCGGAAACACGAATAGTGAAGTTTGCATACTCTGGCTTATCTGGGTGCTCCATCGCATCAAGCAGCATCTCCTTACCAAAGACGTTGACGTTCAAATGATGTGCACCTTGATCGAAATAGCCATCTAAGATATTCACTAAATTTGTCGATCTCTCAGTGTCATCATGTCCTAAAGCACCTGGGTTCATGGTCTGTGTATTTGAAATACCATCAAGAGCCCAATGATATGGCAGCTTTGTCAAAGAATTCAAGGAAGCCAGCAGTCCACTCTTCTCGGCACCATAGGAAGGGTTGGCACCTGGAGCTAATGGTGTCCAAGCCTTCCTTCCATCTGGCATATTGCCGGTGTACTTGCCATACACAACATTACTTGTGATGGTCAGAATGGATGTAGTAGGCTCACTGTTTCTGTATGTGTGATGTTTCTTGACTAACGTGATAAAGGTCTTCAATAACCAGATGGCAATTTCATCGGCACGGTCATCGTCGTTGCCATATCGTGGGAAATCCCCTTCAATTGCATAGTCTTCGACAAGACCTGTTTTTTCATTGCGGATTGTCTTGACCTTGGCATATTTAATAGCGCTCAAAGAATCAACAACATGCGAGAAGCCAGCAATACCGGTCGCAAATGTTCTGCGGACATCGGTATCGATCAATGCCATTTCAGCTGCTTCATAGTAGTACTTATCATGCATGTACTGGATCAGGTTCAGAATATTGACATAAAGACCTGCTAACCAATCCAGCATTTGTACATACTTCTGCTCAACATCCGCATAGTCAAGATACTCGGTGTTGACTGGTTTGTATGCAGGGCCTACCTGCGTACCATCTTTTTCGTCAATCCCGCCGTTGATAGCATACAGCAGAGCCTTGGCTAAATTTGCTCTGGCACCGAAGAACTGCATCTCCTTACCGGTCTGCGTTGCGGATACACAGCAGCAGATGCTGTAATCATCGCCCCATTCAACCTTCATGACATCATCGTTCTCATACTGAATCGAAGACGTCTTGACAGAGATCTTGGCAGCGTACCTGCGAAAATCTTTGCTTAACTTGGAACTGTACAAAACAGTCAAGTTTGGTTCTGGGGAAGGTCCCATATTTTCTAATGTATGCAAGAAGCGGAAATCATTTTTCGTGACCATCGATCTGCCATCGATGCCTGTACCGGCAACTTCTAAGGTTGCCCAGACGGGATCACCAGAGAACAGTTCATTATAGGAAGGAATCCGCGCAAACTTAACCATCCGGAACTTCATGACCATATGGTCGATCAATTCCTGTGCTTCGCTTTCGCTGAGTATTTCTGCATCCAGATCACGTTTGATGAAAATATCTAAGAATGTTGAAATACGGCCAACGGACATTGCCGCACCATTCTGCGTTTTAATAGCTGCTAAATAACCGAAGTATAACCACTGAACAGCCTCTTTGGCATTCTGTGCAGGCTTCGAGATATCAAAACCATAAACACTTGCCATTTTCTTCATATCCTTTAATGCCCGGATCTGTTCGGAAACTTCTTCTCTTAAACGGATGACTTCATCGGTCATGACACCGTCACCGCAATTTGCCTTGTCTTCTTCTTTCCAGGCAACTAACTGATCAATACCATATAACGCAATACGACGATAATCCCCAACAATACGTCCTCTGCCATAGGTATCCGGCAGACCAGTAACGATATGAGAATGTCTCGCTCTCTTCATTTCCGGTGTATAGCCGTCATAGACAGCGTTATTGTGTGTCTTATGATATTCCGTAAAGACCTTATGCAGATCCTTGTTTGGTTCATAGCCATAGGTAACCAAAGCTTCTTCGGCCATCCGAATTCCGCCGTAAGGCATGAACGCTCTCTTTAAAGGTTTATCCGTCTGCAGACCGACAATCTGCTCAAGATTCTTCATCGATGCATCAATATAGCCTGGACCATACGCAGTCAACGATGAAACAACATCAGTTTCCTCATCGAGGACACCACCCTTTTCTCTTTCTTTCTTCTGCAGTTCCTGCAATCTGCCCCAAAGTTTGTCTGTTGCTTCGGTAGGCCCTTCTAAGAATGACTCGTCGCCATCATATGGGGTGTAGTTGTTCTGGATAAAGTCACGAACGTTACATTCTTCTTTCCAGTTCCGACCTTTGAAGCCATTCCATTCTTCATTCTCTAGCATATTCCGCCTCTTTCTTTTGTCATCGGGGCAGTCAGAGAAAATAAAAACCGCCCGAGCGCTTTGTGCGTGCCCAGACGGTCGGCTTTTTATCAATGATCACAGTCCATGTGGTTCATTCCACTTCCGTCAGTTCTGTGATACTCAAATTATATTTGAGTACCGCACAAAGTCAATAAGTAAATTCTTTCGTGAATTTTACCAATGCTATGATGCCATAAAGCAGCGGATTTGTCTTGCAAAATGATTTCAATCATAAATGATTACATTAAATACATCATTCGAACCAGTGGAGGAAGTGAAAGAGATGTAATCGACCATCCCTGTATCCGTATTCACATTGATATACATGGATGCATACAAATAGGGAAGCTCACCGGTATAACGCGAAACATAGCTGGAATACTCATCCGAATGCGAATCGTGTAGATAGCTGTACGGCAGACGGTTGTCTGCAAAGGTTTGAATTACATTTGCTTCCGACATGCCAATCCTCAATCCATACGGACAAACGATTGAATTTGCGGTATCCGTAATATCAATTTCATCCAGCGGTACTTCTGCTGTTGTATAATTGATTTTAGAATTGTTCGTAATGTATGCCCAATCAATAACATCGTTTCCTTTTACCAGTTTGCACTTGTATTCTGCCCCTGGTTCCAATTCCACCGGCATGACATCCTCGGACTGAATGACCCAGCCAGCCTTCTGGAACGAAGACAAAGTAGATTGTGACGTGAAGGCAGAGCCGCCATATTGGTAGGTGTGTGCTGTCAGTTTATCATAGATGGCTGTCGCTTCTTCATCGGTATATTCACGTTCTTCCTTTGGCCCATTGCTGAAATTAATTCCAAACAGATTATGATTGACAAAAAATGTATTCGCGCATAGTCCAAAGCATACACCGAGTCCTGCGAACAGCAGGAACTTTAAATATCTCTTATTCTTTTCCTTCTGTACTGGTGCCTGTTTATCTTTTATTTTTTCTTTGGTCTCTTTTTCATCCAAAGCATCATTTATCTCATCTAATTGGTCCAGAATCGAATCCTGTGTTTTTGTTTGTTTCTGTGCTGCCATAATCATCCCCCCTAATGCAATCATCATATAATACTTGCACACTCTTCTGACAATAAATCCTTTTTGAGATACATTGCTTTTGCTATTTTAGGACTTTCAAAAATATTGATGTTTCTCAACATAATAAAATCCCACCCCCATAGATTTTGGCTGTTTACCATGTCTGTTTGGATGGGATCATATCCGTGGCTAATTTTAGAGACTCACTTCACGCAGGAACTTTTATTACTTACTTCTGTCCGGTAAATGCCTGGCCTTCGTTCAGCACTCGCATCATCAGAGCTCCGCCCCAAGGCTGCTGCTTAATTAAACTCTTTGTATAGTTTGCCAGGTCACCATGGGAACCTGCAGCATCGTCTGTAACATCAAATTGCATTTCAATTGGTGTCTTCATCTTTACAAAAACATACTTTGGGCATTCCTGTGATTCCAGAATTGCTTTAATCTCATCTCTTTTCAGAGCTGTAGAAACATTCACTAATGACATATATATTCTCCTTTATTGTACGTAACTATTATAGCATTTCTTTTTTCCGACAATACGAAATATTATTCTACGGCAATCGGCTTTCAAATCATCGTATTTCATGGTCAATATACTGCGGATGCCAATGTCATAATCAACTATATCGACAAGATATTTGACCTTCCATAGGGCCTAAAAATCAGCTGTGAAATGAAGCTTCGATATACTTTGCTATTCTATAGGGCCCAGCCATGTCTTTCTAACAAGAACATCGTTCCCTGCAAATTCCAATTCTATTTTTCTTCGCCTTCAATGATTCCATAGTGGACAAACGCATTCCAGATACCATCTTCCAAAATATCGGTCGTAACATAGTTCGCGGCTGCTTTGGTCTCGGGAGTACTGTTGCCCATTGCGATACTAATGCTGCATTTTTTGAACATCGGAATGTCATTGGCACTGTCGCCAATACCTACCGCATCAAATTCTGCAGCGTTATAATGTTCCAAAATCTTCTCAATCCCATTTGCTTTGGAAATATTCCGATCGGTAATTTCACCAATCACAAAATTCGGGAGTTCCACAACTTTTGTTAAGACAAACGGATACTCAATTGCCTCTGCTAATTTTGGATAGATTGGTTTCCACTTCGTCCCAAAGGCACATACTTTATAAATAGAATCACTTTCTTCCGAACCAAAGCTTTCCGGATATGTACAGTTCTCCATGCATCTTTCAATCTGTTTCTGCCGATCTTTTTCTCCGCCGGAAAAATAATAAAGCATACTTTCATAACCCGCTGGAGAGCAGTAGGCACCTGCTGTCCCTTCCAGAGAATATCCTAAGCCAAAGGACCGTATCGTGCGTTTTAAGCGAAGGATTGATGCCCCGTCGATCGGATGGTCATAAATCCGTTTTCCTTCCGCATAGACCATAGAACCCGCTCCTAAGACGAAGCCATCCACATCTGTATTCAAGTACCTCACAACTTCTGCTAATGATCTGCCTGTGCATAGAAACAGCTTATGTCCTGCATTACGAGCCAATTCCATTGCTCGCAATGCACTGGCAGGAATCCCACCAATTGCAGTCGAGAACAACGTTCCATCAATATCCAAAAATATATATTTTCTCATAGGATTATTATATATGACAACTGGCTTGAATTGGACAAATGACAGCTCGTTTTATTTGCCAGGCGGAAAGCAAACTATTAAAAGAAATCATAATTTTTATCTCATAAAACATTTTTGGCTGACTTTCTTGTCTTCTTTTCATAACCGCACTGGAATATCCGATGAATATCGAATCGCCTTCCTAGTCGAAAATAGCGTACGTTGCATCATATCGTGTTTCTTGCATCAGTAGAAAATTTGAAGGCCTTGCTAGGGTGCATATCATTGGCCATTTGATAAAAAGTCGTTAACGTTTGATCCACCCCGTCGTCAAAAAAATCCGCTTTATCAAAGTGAACTTTTTATTCTATATGGATTAAATTTGAAACCTTGAATCGTGCATCTTTTGCCTGGATTGAATATGGTGTCCCATTCTGGATTCGGAAGCTTTCTCCAACATGCAGGACACTTTCTTTTCCACCATAAATGACCGTTCCTTCCCCATCAAGACCTGTCAAAATCATTTCTCCCGACGCCTTTGAATGATCGATTGCAGTATGCATGTCGAGACAGGAGACATCAAATTGAACAAATCCACTGGTGAAGATTGTCTCTGTAATTGCTTTATTTGGCTGATAATTCACCAGCTTATGCACAACAAATGGTTCCATGGAATGAACATATTCCGTCTCTAACTTCTTACCGAGGATCACTTCAATGGCAACCGAATCTTCTAAGACCGTAATGCCAATTGCTTTCTCCAGCGGGGCAATCATTCCTTCGGACACACAGACTTCTCTCGACTCTTTGACCGTTAACCGATCTCTAATGAATACATTCAATTTACCGCTCAATAAAAAGTAAACACGGTAATTTGGATATGTCTGTACAGGTAAATCTGTACCTTTGGCGAGAGAATACAACGTTACACCTTCGTAAACAGGTTCTGTAATCACAAGTGCTGGCAATGGCTGATTCAGTTTATTGATATTGATAACTTCACCAATTTCATAACGCATGCTCTCTCGCCTCCATTCATTCCAAGATTAGTTTTTTGCCTAAAACAGCTCCCATAGAGTTTTCTTCCAAGATTTCAAATCCCATCTTCTGATAAAAATGATATGCTCTTTTATTATCGGCACCAACGCCAACCATTATACCTTTAACCTTGTCTTTTTGCAGTGATTCCAGAAGAGTATTCATCAAAGCTGTACCCCTTCCATGTCCGGTATAGCTTTCGCGAATATCGATGTGAAGATGGGCCGGATACTCATCAACATATTTCTCATACTCGCGAATATCGCACCGATATGCAAACGAAGGGGCTTCCTCCCGAATTTTCTGTATATAAGGCTGCATCCATGTAAAGAACTCTCTGCCGTTTTCCGCGCAGAGAATGTAACCCTGCGGTTTTTCTTCCTCGTCCAGCAGGATGAAGCACCTGCCATGATCCAGATACGGTTTGCAGTACATTAATAAGCTAAAGTCACGATGTTCACGGTTGACTAAATTGTCTTTCGAGCCTGTTTCAATACAAATTGCATACATATCTTCACGATATTTTTCTTCATATGGACTAATTTTCACAACATTCACCTCTGCCTTCATTCTGCCATAAGAAAATAAGAATGCAAAATATTTCCATCATGGAAATTAAAAAGAGAGCCTGTGTTAAGCTCTCTTGCGAATTAGTCCGCCAGATTGTCACCGTTGGATGCAATCACTTTTTTATACCAGAAGAAAGAGTCCTTCGGTGAACGATTCATATTGCCATTTCCCTGATCATCCACATCGACATAGATGAAACCATACCTCTTTCGGATCTCACCCGTGCCAGCAGATACTAAATCAATACATCCCCAAGTCGTATAACCAATACAGTCAACACCATTGCCAATGGCTCTATCCATGGCGGCAATATGCTTACGGTAATACTCAATTCGGAATGGATCATGAATAGAACCGTCCTTCTCCACCGTATCATATGCACCTAAGCCATTTTCCACAACCATCATTGGCAGGTTGTATCTCTGATATATCATTTCCAGATAATACTGCAAGCCATCTGCATCTACTGCCCAGCCCCAGTCGGAGTATTCCAGATACTCATTGCGGGCACCAGAGGAAAAATTGCCGCCAACTTTGTCTTTTACTTCGTGTGTTGTCACAATGGAAGACATGTAATATGAGAATGTATACATATCGACCGTACCATTGGCAAGATCGATCAAATCCTCATCCGTGATATCCAATTGAACATTGTGTTCCTTCCACAATCTTTCACAATAGGAACCATACTGGCCCAGTGCCTGTACATCACCGCAGTAGTAAATATTCTTTTCCCAAGTGTGCTGGCATAGCAGGATATCCTTTGGATCACAGGTTGCTGGATAGTTTGTAATACCACAGATCATACATCCAATCATATTCGTTGGGTCAATGGCATGTCCAATCTGAACTGCCTTTGCGGATGCAACAAATTGATAATGCAGATGCTGATAGGCTTCCTGATACTCTGCATCATCATGCTTACCACCCATAAAGTCTAAGAACATGATTGTATTATTGATCTCATTAAAGGTCAGCCAATAATGAACCAAGCCTTTGTATTCCGTAAAACAGGTTGTCGCAAAACGTACATAGAATTCAATCAATTCACGGTTCGTCCAGCCGCCATAATGCTCTTCCAAGTATAAAGGTGTATCAAAATGCCAGATGGTAACCAATGGTTCAATGTTGTATTTTTTCAGTTCCTGAAAGACATCTCGGTAATGTTCGACACCTGCTTTATTTGGTTCCTTCTCGTCTCCCTTTGGATAGAGTCTAGACCAAGAAATAGACATCCGATATGTTTTAAAACCCATCTCAGCAAACAGCTTAATGTCTTCTTTATAACGATGATATTCATCAACTGCTAAATGATTTGGATAGTAACATTCATCGAGCACTGCGTAATGCGCTCCCTCTGGCAGTTTCTGCCCCTGCAGCATCGAACCATGCTTGCCATCTTTATCAATGTAAGTGATCTTGCGATGTTCCTTGACCGATCCACCGGTCGTAACATCCGTGAAAGCAGGTCCTCTGCCATCTTCATTCCAGGCACCTTCCACCTGGTTAGCAGCAGTAGCACCACCCCATAAAAATCCTTTTGGAAAATTTGCCATGATATTTCTCCTTCTTGTTACTTCGATCATATCATTGAATGAAATACGAATTAAGTTATTTTCCACTTAAGGAGCAGATTTCCATTATATGGAATTAAATTATCTGGAAATGTTTCATGGCGTTGTAAATACCGTCATGAGAAGCATCATTTGTTACATAGTCTGCACATTTTTTTAATTCTTCCGTGCTGTTTCCCATTGCAATACCAGTACCGCAATCCTGCAGCATCGTTATGTCATTCATCGAATCCCCAAATCCATACGCGTCATGGGCGGAAGCGCCAAACATCGAAAGAACACGTTTGACTGCCCTTCCTTTGGTCGTACCTCTTTGCATCAGTTCCCCACCGCGTCGTCCAAGATTCGCATAGTATCCCCCGCTCAAGACAACTTCCAGCGAGGCAGGAATACGGGCAAAGAACAAGTCGGCAGTCAGTTCACTGTCAAAGTTAAAATCAATTTTCTGAATTGCTTCCCCAGAATATTCGTCGATCAGCTTCATTGCTTTGCGGTGGAAAACTTCCTCTTCACAAAGGTTTGGATATTGTTGTGGAAACCGCTTGGCAAACCGCTGATGTTCCTTTTCGTTTTGGTATATGGCATTGATTCCAAGAATCTGATATCCGCCCTGCAGAAGCGATACAAGGTCGGTCATCTTTCGAACTATATTTGATGCAATACTCGTTGTTTCTAGAATCTTACCCTGATAAGCAATGCCGGCTCCATTTGAAAAAATGACACCAGGAATCTCCAATTCTGCTTGGTATTCCAATGCCATTTTATAACCTCTGCCGGTACATAAAAACACGTGGCAGCCCTGGTGCATTGCCTGACGTACTGCATGAATCGTTGAAGGAAGAAGATGATGTGTAGAAGGCTCGATCAGTGTTCCATCCATGTCAAAGAATAAATATTGTTCACCCATATGGGGTATTATATCAAATGGTAGTGCTTCAAGCCATTCCATACACCATCTTCATTGATTCCGGTGGTGACATATTCCGCTGCTTCTTTGACTGCTTCCTGCCCATTGCCCATGGCAATGCTATGGCCAGCCATTTTCAGCATGCTGATATCATTCATGCCATCACCAAGGGCATAGGTATTTTCCAATGGCACATGCATATATTCCGCCACTGCTTTGACACCATCGCCTTTATCCCACCCTAAGACTGTCACATCTGCCGATGGGTGTTTCCCATGCGGATTTAATATCGCAATATCTTTCAATGTTTCTTCAATCTGTTTCCGATGTGCTTCATCTTTGAACCATACATCAAAGTTGTACAGCTTCATCTGTCCCATATCTCCGCCATGCATCATAAAACCATTGTCCCATGCGGCAGCCATCGATTCAAATCCTTCCTCTGGCCCATAATAATGGCCATGCTGACTTTCAAAGAAAGAATAGCCTGCATGTACAGCATCCAGCCGCTTCACAATCTCCTGAATCTGTTCTTTCGTCAATGGTTTCTCATAGATCTTGGCACAGCAGGTATATCCTTCTCTGCCATTCGAAACAATATATCCATTGGCATACCTATGAAAATTTGCTTTGGCATATGTCAAAGCTCTGCCGGTACAGATCCATACCAAGTCGCCATTTTCCCGTAACGCATGGATTGCTTTCTGTGCGCTTAATGGCACGTCTTTTCCATTTGCCAATGTCCCATCGATATCAAAAAATATGATATTCATCAAAATCCCTTTCTAAGAAAACGAGAGCAAGGCTCTTGTTCCACTACTCTTGTTTCAGTTTATCTAAATATGGATCCAGCAGGTTCAATAAACCATGCCAGTATACTGGGTACGCATCAACACCACAATACGTTTGTTCTTCATTTTCATTCACGATTACCGAGAACTCCCAACTGTTATTATCCAGTGCCGATTGCCCATCATTGACTGGAATATACTCACGATTCCAGTCATTGATAAAGAGTTCATCAAATAACTTCTTTTTCAACATCTGCCACTTCTTCATCGGCACCACTTGGGCAACTTTATCTTTGCCACCTTCGTTGGCGTCATAGACTTCAAAGACACAGGAATCTTCATCCTGGGCAAACCGGAGATGAACCGAGCCGCTGATGCTGTCACCATATCGAAAACGGAGTCCCGTGACTTCTTCAATCATTGGTTTTCCATCATCGGTTAAAGCGGTTCTGCCAAAATCATTCGAACAGCTTTTGCATTGATAAAAACCACCGACCTTCGTAACGTTCTTTGAACCGCAGTATGGGCACATTGGTATTTTTTTGGCTGCCATATAAATTATTAACCTCCGCCACTTCTGTCTCCATTATAGGAAAGTTCGCAGCAAATTGAAAGCGCTGCCATTCAAAATAGATCTGTTGTATCAATGATGATATCACAGTCCTTCGCCACCGCAAATGTCGTAAAGTACTTTTCCTCATATGGGATCCATTTTTCTTTAAAATCCTGCACTTTGGCAGGGTTTCGCTGCTGGATCCGCTGCATTTGTTTTTCCGGGTGGACTGTCATAAAGATCTTATAGTCGTAGTACGGCTGGAACTCCTTCCGCATCGCATAGCTTCCCTCGACGATAGTCACCGCCGACGGTTTCACTTGCACGGCTGCTCCAACGTCCATAATGGAACAGTCAAAGGGGCGATACGCAAAAGCTTCTCGCTTTTGCAATGGATACAGAACTTCCATCAGGAAACGTTCATGGTCCACATTCTCGCCAGGTGTTGCATAGCGTTTCTTTGTCCGTTGTTCTGGGCGAAGGAAAAAGTCATCCATCGGGATCAAATTTCCTTCCATCGCTTGCTTCAGCCATTCACCGAATTGGCTCTTACCGGAAGCACATCTTCCATCGATGGCTGCAACAATTGTTCCCTTTTGCTTTACCAATGCTTGTATCCGAACCAGTACCTGTTGCTTGATCTCAATTTCTCTCATACCCATACTGTACACCAGAAATAGAAAAAAGACCTTGCGGTCTTTTCTCTTTATACAAATATACAAAATAATTAAGGGGATAGAAATACTGGATCATTGCTAAGGGGAGCAATCATTCAGTACAGACGTTACTTCCTGTCTGCAATTTAAATATACAAAATGGTTATCGTTGAAATATCTTATATTTGTGGAAAAATATGTGATTGTGGCTTTTTCCTGTAGTTATGCTATTATTTTATCTGTAATTCAAAGGAGGATGTACTAATTTGAGCAAGAGTGACGCCATACAGATGGATGGTATCGTTGAAGATATCACATCAAATGCATTTAAAGTCAAGTTAACCAATGGAGCTTATATCCGTGCTACTTTAGCAGGCAAGCTGAGAATTCATCACATCAGAATTCTGCCTGGTGACAAAGTAACCGTAGAGATTTCTCCATATGATCTGACAAACGGCAGAATTGTATACAGAAACAAGTAAGCAGCTGAAATCAGCTGCTTTTCTATTACCGATTTGGCAGCATCTTCTGAAATGCCAAGAACTATCATTTTTGTGCTGACTGCAAAGCATCACACAGTACTACCTTGGTGTAAATACAATGGGATATCTTAAATAATACTTTATATTTGCCAATGCATCTTACGATTGACAATAATCGCGCCTCCTCTTTCTGTGGTGATTTCGACAACCTCCACATCCGTCTGATTGCGGACTATTTTGAGACAAAAAAAGATTTTCCGGGGGTGGAAAATCTTCTTATACAGTCCCTGGGGAGGGAGCATGTATGGGATCATATACAAAGTATATGACTGCGGGTAACCATCTCTAGTTATATTAAAATTTGCTGTTCAATCTGACGTTTAATTGAACACCCGCAATAATGATGGTAACACCACTTTTTAAAGTAAGCGAGAACTTACTTTTTTGTTTTTCTTCATCGAGATGCCGCAATTATCTGTTATTCTCAATATCTTTCGCCCAAGAGTATCCAAATCAGGATACATCTGCAGTAAAAAGAAGGGGAGAAGGAAATATATCAAGTGGCAATCGGATACAATCTCATGATATATTGCAGCAATGGAAAGATGCAAAAAAAAAGAATCTATAATTCATAAGAAGTCCTTTCAGGCATACCTATTCGTTATATCTTCTTTCCCATCTGCTTCTTTAAATACTGAGATAATCCAATCCCGATTAATCACAGGAAATTCTTCCTCCTTGATTGTATACAAATCTTCTTCGGTCTTCAGCTCTTCTTCAATCATATTGACCGGAATCAAGAAACTCATCCCCTTATCACCAGTTCGTACGATGATTTTCATAACATCATCCTTTACCCGTTCGTAGTCAATACTTGTCACATCTTCCGCTTTGCCCTTTTTATTCTCAAGGAACTCGATGAAACTGTCATATTTAGCCAATTCTACAGCAACGTCATTCATCCCATCTTCGAAGATTTCAATCTTCTCAATGAACTCCTGAATGGTCACACATCTTCTTAGTCGATATCCCTTCAAAACCAGAGGTTTTGCAAATTCAGACATATCCATGCCAGCATCCTTCTGTGACAGCCATAAAACAAACTTATGTTCCGCATCTGAATACAGCATTTGATTCTGGATCATAAACTCTTTATGACAATGGGGACAGGTATGCTGAAAAACATCCCCGGATAATACACGATCCCGTAAATCGGGATCCTTTGTGGAAGTGACGGTGTCATAGACTGTGATTGTGAATTCTTCCCCACAGTATGGACAATGGTATTGTTGCTCATGCGAAACACTCATTGATTTTCTCCCCTAACTTTTCATCGAAATGCCATTGAAATCAAGACCCAGTTTAACGGTTTCTTTCATGATCTGATTCATGACATCCTGTTCATCTTCGTTTAATTGATTCCCGGCAAACAGAGCGAATAGACGATATCCATTTCCATTCAAATACAGTAAGGCATATACATTATCCCCTTCGTGTACACCTGTTTCCGCCGGCGGTTCTTCGGCAATTTTACCTGTCAGGAACAAACCTTTCACGCCCGTAATATGCATCGTATACTCCGCCAATCCATCCCCCTGCACAAGACCTGTCATCACAATATCCGGATAGAACGGATCTCTTAGCTGATCTAAGCGGGCATCCAGACGAGAACGAAGGACATCCTCATCGGTGTCTTCATCCATCATTTTTAAAAAATCTTCATTCTTATACATCATGTCTTGATCTGGTTCCACCAGTCTGGCTTCACTCGCCAATACCATATCAATCGAGAATGTCCCCAGCATCTTCTTGGACTTCAGACCACGATTACATTTCTCCCAGCTGCTGCCGACTGCCAAAACATTCAATAAGACAAATCCTTCCGCATTACAATAAGACGAGCATAAAGCGTAACAATCATCATCGTGGATCTTAATACTTTCCTTTAATAATTCGGTCAGGTCATCCACCTCAATCGTTACGTATTTATGGTACCAGTCTGTAAAGAACATCTCTGCGAGTTTCATATCTTACCTCTACTCTATTGTACAGACAAAAAAAGCAGGTTTCAATCAAGAAGCCTGCTCGATGCATTAGTCTCTGGAACGTCCGCCACCAAGGATTCTTAAGATAAATAAGAATACATTGATGAAATCCAGATACATCTGGAAGGCACTGTAGATTGCAAAATTTTCTTTAATCGTGCCCTCACCGATCTGATAGTAATATGCTTTGATCTTCTGCATATCCCAGGCAGTTAGTCCTAGGAATAATGCCAGACCAAGATATCCCATGAACAGTCCATCGGCTAATGCCGGCACAAACATTGAAATAATAGTCAGAATAACAAAAGCAAATAAGGCACCCCGGAATAGGCCAGAAAATTTAGTTAGGTCAACTTTTGTATAATTGCCGATAATTGCCATACATACGAATAATACAGCCGCAAATAAAAATGCTTCAAAGACAGAATTGACCCCATAATACATCGGCAGATACGTAAATGTGATTCCGGTAATGGCTGCGTAGATGAACATCAATAACTTAACAGTACTGGTCGAGAATTTGGTAATGCCAGCACTAAAGGCAATGACAATCACAAATTCCGCAATAATCAGACCAATGCCTAATAATCGGGCGGATTCCGACGTAATCATCTGATAGACAAATCCATGACTTGCCACAGAATAATAACAGCCAAATGCCATTACGGCTGTAATCATCAGGGCAATTGCCATATTTACAAAAACTTTTGTTACATAAGCTTTTAGTCCCGCTTGATCATTTGCATAGACCTGAGACTGTGAATTGAATTCACTCATGAAAGTTACCTCCTTTGATAGCTATTATCATACTTTACTTTTTTGAAAACACCAGTGACAACGATGCGTTTTTGTATTCAAGACCATCATTTTTCAGCGTTTCTTCACATTTGTGAAGATGTAATCCACTCTTTTAATTCCTGCAGTGCTTCTTCATCGTAAGAACAGTAAATTGCTTCGCCTTCCGGATACAAGCTACTGTATACCGCCAGTTTACACCGATTTCGTTTTTGAGAAAGCATTTTGATCTCGCGAATCATCTTCTTTGTCCAGAAAAGATATGTATTTTCTTTGTGATAGACAAGCCACTCCTTGCCATGGCAAAGTTCTGTGGCACATGGTACAAACGTTTCGCTTTCCATGGAGACTGTTCCCCCGCAGACACGGATCCGATGATGAATCTTTGTACAGGATGCCGTCGCCATAAAGAAACCTATGAAACAGAAAAGCACAATTGCTCCTGCAGTTGCCGCCAATCCCACGATCCATTGATGATAGCTGCCGGTGCCAATAATGACACCAAAAATCAGGATTCCAACAAGAACACCATATACAATGCCAGCCATCAAATGATGCATGTGAATACTCTTTGCAATTCTTGTATAGTTTTCCATACATCCCCCATTCTTTATTTTTGATACCACTGAAGAATCTCTTGCTGCATTCGTTCCGTATCTTCTTCCTCTAATGATTGGAACCAATGTACTGGCATTTGATGATTCAGCCACGTATATTGCCGTTTAGCAAATTGCCGGGAATTCTTCTGAATCTCTATCATTACATCTTCTCTCGTGCAGTTTCCCTTAAAATATTCTCTCCATTCCTGATATCCTATTCCCTGCATACATGCATCTGTGAAAGTCACACCTGCATCCAGAAGCTTTTTGACTTCATCCTCTAAGCCATCCGCAAACATCCCATTGACACGACTGTTGATCCGATCATAGAGCACCTCGCGATCCATCGTACATCCAGCAATAAATGTATCATAGATCATTTCATGTTTTTGTTCAGCAACAATTTCACTTTGCGGTTTTCCGCTGCGCTCATAAATTGTTAAAGAACGCATGACCCTCCGGCGATTATGCGGATGAATTTTCTCACACTGTTTCGGATCTACTTTCAATAACAACGCATACAGTTCTTCGTCACTGTAAGTTTCCCACTTCGGATCGGTGCTTGGCCCCGTTTCTTCTTCAAAAGAATAATCATAGAGACATGCTTTCAGATACATGCCGGTACCGCCGCAGATGATTTTTCGAGTATTGCTTGTATCGATGATCTCACGCGCCATTTTTTGGAAATCAGCGCTGGTGTAGCGATCTTTCGGTGAAAGGATATTTATCAGTTCATGCTTGACGCCATCCATTTCCTTGGCAGTCACTTTACCAGAACCAATATCACAACCGCGATACACCTGGATGGAATCTCCGGAAATGATATCCGCATGCAGCGCGTGTGCCATGCGAAGAGAAAATGCTGTCTTGCCGGATGCCGTAGGTCCCGCAATAACCAAGACCTTCTTCATCTTCCAAGCCCCTTCAGAAGCTGACTTTCTTCGATGATTATTACAATTGGTCTGCCGTTTGGATCATTCCAAGGATTCTGGCATTCCGCCAATTGAATCAATATGTTCTTCATTTCTTCCGTTGTCAGCTTCTGATGGATATGCACGCTGTTCTTCGATGCCAATAAAGCAATCTGTTTCTTTTGCGTCTTCGCAAAATGGAGATCCTGTTCTTGAATAAAAGCATCTAACAGATCATTTAAGAACTGCTCCTGTTCAATCTCTTTCATCCAAGATGGAACGCTGCGAATTACCAACGTATCCTTACCAAACGGTTCAAACGACAGATGCAGTTCCTGCATTGCCTGATTGATTTCTTCAATCCGCTGCATTTCATCATCCCTTGCATGAATGATCACTGGAACCAGCAAGTCCATCATCACAGGATGATCATTAAGCGTTGTCTGCAGTTTCTCGTATTCCACTCTCACCTGGGCTGCCTTCTGATCAATGACAGCTAAGCCCTGCAGGCAACCTGCAAGAATATAGGAATCTTTATACTGGCCAATGACTTCCAGCAGCGGCAACGGTGTTGTCTTCCTTTCATTATAGGAGCTCTTCTCTTCGACCTTTGCCTGCAGCGCTGATAACATGGCATTGTCTTCTGCTGCTTCCTTGGCAATTTCTTTTCTTGCCTGTTCATCTAAAACAAATTCTTGTTTTTCTGTCCCCGCAGGTGTTTCTTCGATCCGCTCTTTTTTCGCTTCTGCGGCAGGGGCATCTTTTTTTTGAATGATCAATTCATCTGTATCAAAAGAAAGCGGCTGGTAATATTCTGTTTTTGGTGATTCCGACGGTTTCTCAATCACAGTCTCATTTGCACACAATGCTTTATAGACCTCTTCTTTAATCAGAAGTTCCAGCTGTGTTTCTTTAGAGATACGCACTTCCCATTTACTTGGATGAACATTCACATCCAAAAGATGTGGATCCATTGTAATGGAGAGTACACACATTGGGTATCTTCCCTTTGGTAAAAAATCATCGTATGCGTCCTGTACACTTTGATATAACTTATAGGTACGCACCATTCTTCCATTTAAGAAGATGTGCATCATGCTGCGGGAAGCCCGTGATATCAGCGGTTTAATTAAATAACCTTTGACTTCATAATCATAGTCTGCGAAAGCAACCGGAATTGCATTTTCAGCAGCCGCTTTACCATAGACCGCATACAGGACTTCCAATAAATTCCCCTGTCCGCTGGTACGGAAAGCATCTCTGCCATCATTTATAAAATGGAATGCAATCTCTGGATGGCTCATCGCAAAACGAGAGATGACATCTTGAATCAAAGAAGATTCATACGATGCACTGCGCATATGTTTTAGACGTGCAGGAGTCTGATAGAAAAGTCCTTCAACCGAAATCTCAGTTCCTTGATTGCTTGGATATGGTGAAACTGATTCCTTTTGCCCATAAGCAATCACGACCCGCGTCGCCTCTTTGCCATCACTTGTATTAAGTGTTACCCGTGCAACCGAGGCAATCGAAGGTAATGCTTCACCACGGAATCCCAATGTATGAATTGACCATAGATCATTCTCATTATGAATCTTCGATGTCGCATGCCGCGCAAAACACATCTGTGCATCGTCTGCGTCCATACCGCTGCCATTATCTAAAACGGAGATTTTTGAAAGACCTCCCTCTTCGATGGTAATCTGTATTCTGGTCGAACCAGCATCAATGGCATTCTCAATCAATTCCTTTACAACTCCCATTGGTCTTTCTACAACTTCACCTGCCGCAATCATATTTGCGGTTTGATTGTCTAACTGTGCAATTCTTCCCATAGTATTTTTCCTAGTATTTATTATACAATAGCAATACCATGAGATTAAAAGAAGAATGTCGAAAAGAAACCGTAATTCAAAAATCGAAATTCATTGCGTGTGCTTCACCCTGCGCAGATGAAAATGCATGTCGGATGTATATTGATGGTATCTGGAAAGAATATCCCGATGCAAGTCATATCTGTACTGCTTATATCTGTGGCACCCATGACAGCATCCAGCATTCTTCCGATAACAAAGAGCCAAGCGGAACCGCAGGAATTCCGATGCTGGAAGCTTTGAAATACAGCGGTCTATCAAATGTATGTGTCTGTGTTGTCCGCTATTTTGGCGGCATTAAACTTGGTCCAGGCGGGTTGATGCGAGCTTATTCCGGGGCAGTAAAAAATGTTCTTGCAAGCGCAAAAAAAGTGGAAGATATTCCACTTCATCAATACAAGATTACCTATCCTTACAATCTATCCGGAACCTTTGAAGGATGGCTGCGCCATAACACAGAGATTGTGACACTCTCGTATGGGACCGCTGTCACTGTTGTTTTTGAAACGGCACAGGAAGATGTTCCCACTGCCATTCAAAATCTTTCCCGTGGTTCTGTTTCTACAATAGATCAAGGAATTGTGTATCGGGAAAAAGAAATCTAGTTCTTCTTTACAAATCGAATATCCATATCCGTTGTATTTCCTGCAATACCAGGAATTACTGCTGTACTGCTGTATTGCCAATATTCAAATGTGTATGGATAGTTTGGATATCTTGCATCATATTCGGCCAGCCATAATGGATAGTCCTGCAGATACTGCAAGTCAAACATTCCCTCTAATAAAAGGGAGCTGCCATAATACATTGTGTCATAGCCTGCCGCTTTCACACGATTCATAAAAGTGACCGCCATCTGTGCCCTTTTCTCTGCGGTAATGGTCATGACTCTGCCTTGTTCTCCATCAATAGATCCTTCCATATCAAAGACAATCGGCAGATCGATTTTATACTTGCGGGCAGAACGAATCGCATAGTCTGCTTCTTCCACTGCTTCATCAACAGTAATTGCCTGAGAAAATACATAGATGCCAGCATCAATACCATTGGCTGTTGCACCCTGCATATTCACATCAAAGTTATCATCCGCATAGAAATCACCAGATCCATACCCACGATATGCAGTACGAATAAACGCAAATTCAATACCGGCGTCTGAGACTTGTTTCCAGTCAATGTCTCCTTGATGTTGCGAGACATCAATTCCTTGTGCAGATGAATACACATTATCTTCATAAGACATCAAATTTCCAGAGGATTGCAGATGGTCCCATTGATAGCTATTGGTTGGATATGGATAATTAAAAGACACCAGTTTCGATTGTTCAGCTAATATTTTTGCATTCTGGCAGGAAACAAACAACACACTATTGACAATCATTACCGTTGCTGCGACACACAAAACCACAATTTTTTTTGTTATTTTCTTCTTGCGTCGATAGGTCATATCTAGATTATACAAGAATAGAGCGCTATATGCGCTCTATTCTGAACTCTTTTCTACAGATAATCCCTTCATGCCACCATTCAGCAGCTGCCAGATTTTCTCGGTTGTTTCTGCACTGTTGGCAATCTCATGGCAGATAACACGCTTTGCAAATAAAACAGATCCATCAATCATATATGTACTGACTAATTCAACATCTGCAGAATTCTTTAAGCAATGTTTTAAAATTGTTCGGAAACTTTCTTTACTATCGTACTGATTCGTCTGCAGATTCTTTTCCTGACGCATCTGATAAACAGAATCGCGATACTGCTGATAAAACAACGTTTTATATCCGCCTTCAACTAAGCATGTAAAGTAGCGATGCCATTGATGGTACATTTGTTTCTGAATTGTCTTTTGATCAGAGGAAGAACATTCTCCTCTTTTTTTATAGTTTTCCAAAATTTCTTTATTCACTGAGATATAACATTCATGCAGCAAATTCTCTTTTGTACCAAAATCACGGTAGACCAGTGCTTCATTGATCGATGCAAAATTAGCTGTTTGGGCAACCGAAAAGGAATCCAATCCCTTTGACGCGACCATTTGCATCGTCGCATCCATCATCTTTATTTTTCTTTCTTCTGCGTCCATCCGTTTTCCATAATTACCTTCGTTTCAAGCTGTTATACTACCACGAAAGCACCATTTCTCCAATGAAAAAACTCCCGCAGGAGTTTCTTTACAGTGCCGAAAGCAGGGAACTCAGTCCTTGCGAAATCAGATAAAAAATACAAACGCCAAATACGGCTGTAATAATCACTGCAAGCAGGTATTTGTTCATTTTCTTTCCAGCCTCGACCATGCCAATTGTATACATGACTACAGCAAAGGTCAGGAATAGTAATACAATAACAACCGAGGAACGCAGCGTATATAGGTACGTGGACAGATTGCTCATCGCTGTAGAAGTCACCGTCAAAGAGCTCTTCATTGATATAGCGAACAGTCCCATTACAAGCATCGTGATGATTGGCAGGGTCATCCATTGCGATGCCTTACCAAATGCCTTCTTGCCATCAAACTGCTTCTCTTCTTTATTGATATACAGCAATAAGAAATATCCTGCATACACGACGGCCGTAACGACAAGTGCGTTAAAGAAGGACGTAAAAATCATCCAATTAACGAGTAATGCCGCAATCACAACGACAATGGAAGGCAGGAGTGCTAATGCATGGTCTCCAAAAGGATCCTTCAAGATTGCTAAGAACAGTTTAAATTCCGCCCAGTTCACCGAACTGTATGCTCTCTGTGCCTGATCCTTTGCAGCATTTCCCATGCGTGCAAAGTCTTTCGCATCCAACCGTCCGTCATCGCCCAAGACCGCTTTTCCAGCAGCCGTATCTTTCAAGGAATGAGAGATATCCGCACCAATCGAAGGAGAACCATTATCTTCTTCCTTCGGTGTTTCAGAAGTATTTTCGACATCCTTTACAGATTCTTCTGTCGCTGGTTCTGCATCTTTCCCTTGCTCCGATACATCTTCGGATATAACAGGTGTACCGCAGAAACCACAGAATTTTGCATCATCAGGAATTTCTTTTCCACATTTTTTACAAATCATATGAATTGTTCCTTTCTTATAAAGTAACCACATTATATTACATTTTACTTTTTTAATCTTTAATTAATAGTTTATAATTGGGAAGTTACATTTAGGAGGTAATCATGTCAAATTATTATTGTTTGAACTGCGGCAGCCTGGTTCCAGCAGGCAAGAAGTTCTGTCCTGTATGCGGCGACCGAATTGTCGGTAACAATACATTACAAACAGCAGAACTTTCCTTTCCCACCAATCCAGAAGCAGAAAAGACATCCAACTATGTTCCTGTCGATGATTCAAAACAAGTAGGAGTCTCCCCAACGCAAGAGAACGCCAAGACCATTGCAGTCGGCCGTCCACAGTCAAAACAGGAAGCTCCCAAGAAAGAAAAGAAACAGAGCTTCTTATCCAGTATTTTCTTTGAAGAAGTTGAAGTGGATGAGGACGAAAATACAGAACAGCCAAAGGAAAAGCACCATTCTATCCTACCTGCCATCCTGCTGATTTTATTAGCTGTACTGGTTGGCGCGTTTGGCTTTTTATACTTTGAAAAACCAGCCTTACTGAATCAGGGGTTAAATTCCATCGGTCTTGGCTTGCCTGGCTATAGTCAAAAAGCTGCTGCTGCAACTGCAACCGCTTCTCCAAGCATTTCAGCAGCCTCAACTGCTTCTGCATCCGCAACTGCAACACCAATTGCAACCACCACAACGACAACTCTTGGCACATTAACAGTCAATATTGAAAGTATCAATATTCGTGATGCTGCTTCCACAACCGGCAATGCCATAGGCAAAGCTACCTCTGGCAAGATATATACGGTCCTTGCCACAAAATCCGGTGAGGGATACACATGGTACGAAATTGAAAAAGATCAATGGGTCGCTGACGGCGGTGGAGACTGGGTCACATACACAGCAAAGTAACCATACAAAAGCTCAATTCTCATTGAAAATCTGTGTACCAATCAAAAGAGAAAGCTGATTTCGTCATTGAGCGATACCAGCTTTTTTTGACAGTTTTATGTCTTTTGCATTTTCTGAGCTCATCCGCGAAAAGGTAGTCAGCCATAAATGCTGACTTAGAAGCCATTGATTTTCACATGAAAGAATTTTCTGATCTCTTTTCCAGCACGATATTCGAATTCTTTTAAGCCAAAGAAAAAGTGATCCGACAATGCTTCTGGTTCCCCAAAGCAAGAAAATTTGAATACATCCGAAAGAGGTGCCTGTATGCAATGCGTGCCATTTCGTTGATCCATGCAGTTCCTCAACCTGAGTGAAAAACGCACTCGGATCCAAAACATGCCACATGCCGCAATGCAAATATTCCATTGGCCCAAACAAAAGAAAAGGACAATATGTCTTTATGACGTATCGTCCAATTTTCATAAACTTGCTAGCCAAGGCACTTGCTATTTCAATCCTGCTGCCTTTGGTTATCTGCTTCATTCCACTTTTTCAATACTAATTTTTTGTATGAACTGCTTTCTGCTCCCCATTGATCTCGGTCAGTTTCTCTGTCAGCTGTGTTTCAATACGAGACAGCTCCTGTTCTGCAACTTGTCTCTTTTCATGCCCTTCCTTTTGGATCTGCATGACTTCATCCAAAGTATTAATCAGCTGTTCATTCGTATGCTGAAGAGTTTCGATATCAACAATACCTCTTTCGGATTCCTTGGCCGTATCGACCGTTGCCTGATGCAGGGTATCCGCATTCTTCTTCAGCAGATCATTTGTCATATTGGTAACTTGTCTCTCTGCTTCCATTGCCTCTTTGGAATGCTGGATACCAAGAGATAAGACAATCTGATTCTTCCATAGAGGAATCGTATTGACTAAGGTTGATTGAATCTTCTCTGTCATCAACGTGTCGTTATTCTGGACAAGACGAATCTGTGGTGCCATCTGAATAGATACCTGTCTTGTCAATTCCAGATCATATAGTTTCTTTTCAAAACGCACACATGCCTGCTGCAGATCATTGGCTGCCTGCGCGTCTTCTGGAAGCTTTGTTTCCTTGGCCTTGGCAATTAACTGCGGCAGCTGATTGATACGCACATCTTCCAGTTTTTTCCGACCAGCTAAAATGTACATTGTCAGTTCCTTCGTGTTTGTGGCATTTCTCTGATAAAGTTCATCCAGCAAAGAGATATCCTTTAATAATGTAATCTGATGGTCTTCCAGCATGCCGGCAACTTTATCGACATTGATAGATGCCTTATCATACCGTGCTTTCATCTTGACTACTGCAGATTCACCCTTATCAAAGAGTCCTCCCAGAAATCCCTTCTTTTCTTCGCCGCTGTCCTTCAACTCACTGACAAGATTTGTTAAAAGATCGCCAATCTCACCTAAGTCCTTGGTGCGGACACTGGATAATGCGGTATCAGAGAAGTCCGATACTTTCTTCTGTGCCGAAGCGCCATACTCTAGTACGGTATTTGCCTGGGTAATATCAATTTTCTTTGCAAATTCATTAACCGTATTCTTTTCTACATCCGACAGTTGATCTTCATTAATTGGGTCTTTGATGACTGTCTTTTCCGCCGGGTTCTCTGGGTTTGCCAGTACATCTTTTTTCTGTTCCAAAGCTGCAAGCTGATTGGAATTCTCTGTTTCAAGTTCCTCTGGTGTTAATGTGAGCTTAATTTCCGGTTCTGCCTGTACTTGTGCTTTTGTCTCTTCGTCTGCCATAATCATTATCCTCTCACCGTTTTCGATACATACAAAGCAAGTATATCATTTTTCTTTCTCTGAAAACCAACAGAATAAAAGGCCTGTGCTTGTATTTGCAGGTCTTCTCACTTCTTCAACATCTGCGCCAGATCTTCTAAGGATGGACCCTCGGCAGCTTCTTTTGGAGCAGTTACCTTGATAACAAAATTGAAATCTTCTTCTTTGAGTTCGCTGATATCCGCATTCTTATCCAACGTGATCCGCTGTGATTGACGAAGGATTGCTTCTTCAACTAAGTTCCGTGCCAATCTGCCATTGCCTGCTTCTGCTGCATTGATACTTTGAACTTGACCAAAGTACTCTTTCAGTTTTGGCAGCGCTGTTTGATTAATATTGTATCCCTTGTCCCTAGCTTGAAAGCCAGCAATTTTGATCAGTTCATCGCTAGTATAATCTGGGAAATTAATCAGATTTGGAAAACGCGACTTCAATCCAGAGTTGGATTCTAAGAACCCCGCCATCTCTTTCTTATATCCAGCTAATATGACAATCAAGTTATCCCGATTGTCTTCCATTGCCTTGACCAATGTATCAATGGATTCCAGACCAAAGGAATCATCTTTTCCTCGATACAGAGAATATGCTTCATCAATGAAAAGGACTCCACCAATAGCACTTTTGATTACAGACATTGTTAATGGTGCTGTCTGACCAACATATTGTGCAACAAGATCGGCACGTGTAACTTCGACTAATTGGCCTTGGCTGAGTGCACCGATTGCTTTCATGTACCGCGACAGTAGGCGCGCAATGGTTGTCTTGCCCGTTCCTGGGTTGCCCGTAAAAATCATATGCTTGGAAATGGACGCCGTCTTCATTCCTTGTTCCTTACGCTTTTCCTGAGCCGCAATATTATCCTTCAGCTGGGCAATCTTATCCTTTACTTCCTGCAGGCCAACAATTTCACTCAGTTCTTCATTGATGGAAGTCAATTCGTCAATGCTTGTCTTATCGCGGGACAACTTGATTTGTTTATCTTTAATATTCATGCATGGTACATCATTAACGACCGTGCAGGCATACGTTTCATTGTCTCCTAAGTTCTCATCGAGAACAGCCTGGGATATCATGATGTAGAAATCCTGATATAGTTCCTGAATGGATTCAGCACCTCTTGTTTTATCAAAGTGAGCATAAATCCAGTTTTTGACATCTTCTGTTACCGTAAGCTGGATCTTTAGATGCTCCTTTGCTTTTAAGATCAAGTTCTCAGTCTTCTGGTTAATAATAGAAGATACGGCATCCTCTGTTAATGGTTGGAACATAATGGTATCCAAGACCGAACGCATGAAGTCTGCGCCAAAAGCATCCTGTGCTTTGCTTGGTTTCTTCTCGGTAATGAAGATGAGGTACTTCCCTTCCGCACTTAATTCATCGACCGAGTCTTTGACAAGTCCCGTTTGATTCTCCACTAAGATTCCCTTAGTTAGAACATATCGCTTCGATAAGACAAACTTACCTGTCGTTGCTAATGAGCTCACCATTCGTAAAAAGGATGGGAACCCTGTTTCAAAGTTCTCGAAGCAGATGACAGAACCATCTCCGCTGAGTGCTTCATAAAGATCCTGTAAGAAAATCTGTTCTTGCGCACCCGAAGAATAGCGGGACATATCTATCGTATGAACTTCACTGGACGAAAAAAGATGATTCACAACCAACTGATCTGCAACTTCCGTGACTGCCGTATGACGGCCGGTTCCTTCCGATCCGCTGATCAAAATGACATTCTTTGCCTTACCTGCTTCCGCACCCATGACAAAAGGCCTGCGGAAAGCCGTAACCAATCCCTTTACAGCTTCATTTTGGCCAATTACAGCTTTTGATACAGTGGTATACGTATCCTCAAATGCTTTCTTTGTATCCACCGCCATCGGTTTCTCTTCACTCTTCACACCATAATCCGTTTGGATGTTCTTTTCCATCTCAGATAATTCTTGATCCGATACACCAACAGGATTGATTTCCTCACTCTGCTTGGTCATCTCTTCCAGATTTTTCTGCTGCTTGGTTAGAATATCTTTTAAAGCGCTCATGGCATCTGTCGCTTTTTTTATTGTGGCTGAGCTCGTGTCCTGCGTTGAAGGTACATCCGTTGTCAATTCAATCGGATCCGAGTCATCTATTTCATATGCTCTCTTCTTGCCAAGAACTTCCTGCATCAACCGCTCTTTTTCTTCATTTCTGCGATTGTTATTCATGCAAAGTTACCTCTTCCTTGGATTGCTCTGCTTTTAACTGGTCTCCCGTCAATCCATCTTTCTGAAGCAATGCTTCTAACGTAGACAGATCAGCGGATAGGTTCAGCATATCTGCATCTGTCATGGAAGAAATGATGGTCTTCATGGCTTCGTTAATTAAACGAATAGTTTTGGTCAGTTTCTCTTTAACAGCGCTATAATTCTCATCGGCCTTCGCATCCTGCAGATTCTCGAACTGCTTTAATACGCGGACAAGAATTGGCAGATAGTATTCATAGAGTTTCGCCAGTTTTGCTTTACTCTTAGGGAGCTTCAGTTCTAACGTCTGGATCTGCTTTAATAAAGAGGTTGTTTCATACAGTCCATTGGTAATCTCTTCATCTGGAATATTACTATTCAAGGTATTAATCATATCAATAAAGTATTGTGCATTCTTTTCTGCAGTATCCGAAGAAGGTTCCTGTGTCTCTTCCTGAACTGGTATATCCACAGCTTCCGCATCAAAAATTTCGCCGCTCTGGTCATTGGCGGGCATCTTGATTAGTTTATCAATGATTTCACGGAAAGAATCTGGATACCGATGTGTAAAGTCATCAAAAGAACAGAGATACGTATCGTCACGATACACATCTAAAGAACTTAAGGACGCAAAAGAAAGGCCATGGACACGCAGACTTAAGCTTGTGCCAATATCCAAGTTTTTTCTTGTCTTAAAGTATCTTCTTAAATATACATTGATCTTTGCCGCATCCGATGGTGCTAAGGTTGGCTGATCTGCGCTTCTGCGATATGCCGACGTCCGGCGATATCCGCGACTATATGAATCCCGTGCGCTGTTGTTTCGGTTAGCACTATTCGAAGCTGCCATTGCGATGGAAACAACAACGGCAACAATAATGATTAACGGAAGCAGGGCGGAACCACCCATCCCGAAAAATACTGCAAATATCATAAATACAAGCCATCCACTGTTTCTACCGTTCTTCATTTATATCTACCTCGTCAAACGATAGAATTATAGCATATAGCACAAGAAACGGTGTATTCGCGTTTGATAAAAAAATAGACATTGTCTTGTTGAAAAGCCCCTTCTTTGTGATTTTCATAGATTTTCTCGTTTTTAACCCTCGTTCTTCCACCAAATTGAAGATTCCGGTATCGTGAATGAATAATCGGCATAGATTTAATCCACCTCATTCTGAAACTGTTCTTTAGCCTAGGAATATTCTTCGAAGGACCTTTGTAGTCAACGAATCATTCAAATCATCGAATTTAGCGCGATCAATCTACAGCACATCGAAAAGCACGACATGCAAAGTCAAAATTCGAATGCGTTCTTGCAAAGCATTATTTCCTCTAATCGAAATTCAATTAACAGTTGTTTATTTGTTTCGATAAAAAAATATCTGCATCGCACAGATATTATGATAATCAATTATTCTTTGGATCTTCACTGCTGCTTCCATTTTCTATTCCGACTCTCCACATCTCAGAATAGGACAAGAACGCTACGGCATCCGCATTAATCTTTGCCTGATTCCGTTGCTGTTTAATATTGCCGCCATGTTCTGTCTTCAAAATGACTTTATTGACCATGTACTGTACATACAAGACTTTTTTCAATAAGAACCAGTGAACAACATACTGATAGATCTGCTGCGTACGCTCTTCCAAATTCGGCAGAACTTCGATTGCTTCCTTTTTTTCTTCTTCCGCCGCTTCTAGAGCAATCTTCTTTAAATCCTCATAACTGTTGAAGAACTTTTTATCCAATGTTCTCTGTAAAGCTCCTGCTTTTTCATGGAACATCTTTGTAAAGGTTGCGGCAATCTCAGCACTGTTATCTGCAGCAATGGAAACAATCTCATTCTTTACGTCTGTAAACTCACTGCCCGGTTCGGTCAAACAGTAATACATTCCTTTTCCATATAAATAGTTTGCCTTGGAGTATGGTAATACAAGCAGTGCTCTGCTTTCGCCATCTTCATGCTCAGCATAAATCATATATGGTGTAATCAATGGACGGTTGTTTAATTTAAAAATATCCTTATACCGGATGATCTGATTACTGACCGCATTTTTACTGATTTCGTGTCTTAAATTTGTGATGATTTTTGCGTCTGGTTCTTCTTCCAGAATCACCTCAAAAGATTTTCTCAGATTCTCATCAAGACCATTCTCACTCATGCCAAGATAGTCTTCGAGATAGCCATTGAAGGTACAATCGCTGCCTTGTTTTCTCTCATCGACTTTCGCGGTTAAAATCTCACAAACTGACATATACTCTCCTTTGAACGACTCTTTCATATTATAAGTATATTATAAGAAAAACTCAAAACGTTTTTCTTGCAGATTTTTCAATAAACAGCTCTCCTTTTTCAATTTCATCAAAATCCAATAGTAGAGTCTGCTCTCTTTTCATATTAGAATAGAAGTTATGAAAATAATTATTGCAGAACCATACCAAAAAAATAACATTTTACATACAATTGCCAGCCAACAGGAAGGAATTGTAACCGATGTTCAGGTCCTTTCTTTAAGCACGGCCATGAATGAAGATCGGGACGATCCAACAGCAGTTCTTTTGCAGCTGAAGGAAACATTGTCACAGCAGCAAAATTCATTTCCCATCTACCGAGATATGCTCAAATATCCTGCCTTCCTAAAAGAAGTCTTATCCTTTGGCAGAGAGTGTCTGCTTTGGGGGATTCAGAAAACAGATCTGCCAGCAGACAATGACAATGAAAAAGAGCTGCAGAAAATCTTGGCAGCTGTGTTCTCTTTAAATCTTGCAGAGAAAAAGATTTATGCCAATCATGCTTCAATTATGGCAGAACTTACAGAGCAGGATATTACATTATGGCCTGCTTTCTACAATCAAGAATATCAATACGAGATCTTTCAGCAGTTAGCCAAGAAATTTCCTGTCACAAAAGTGCCTCAGACACCAAAGCAATTTCTTCGCTATGGTTTGAATACCCGACAGGAGATTGAAGCAGTTGCCCAACAGATCTGCCGTACCAATCAGCCTTGCAATGTAATACTGACAAATTATTCGGTGCAATACCCTGTTTTAAAACAGGTCTTTGAACGGTATGGAATTCCCTTCTCGTGTATCAGCGAAGAAACCACTCTGCATATTCCGCATATCTTTGCGGCATTGTGTACTTTTGGCTGGAAGAAAGACAAAGCTTCTTTCCTGCAGACCTTAAAACTAAATGCATATGTGAGCTGCTGTCCGCTGTATCTGATTGATTATCTCGACCAGAGAATGACGGATGTCTCACTGCCTAAACAAATTGCTGCAGTTGTACAGCAAAGCCCTTTTGCCAAAGAAGCTGCTGCTTATCAACAATTAGACGATGCCGTGACGAACTATATGACCAAAATTCAGGAGGATTATGATTTGCTGCTGTCCTCTTCGACACCCGCCGACATTTTCATGCATGCTTATCACGTTCTGCAGAAATCGTCCTATCTCAAAGAGAAAAATGAATTGCGTGCTGGAATGATCATTCGGAATACTCTGCAGGCTTCTTTACCAATACTGACGGAAACCGAAGTTCCTTTCTTAATTGAAACAATCGATGCTATGCATTCCTCTGCTTCTATTAATTTGACCGATTTCTGTATGGTTACTGATCTGCATCATCCCGTCTGCACGCGTCAAATTTCCTATGTATTAGGGTGCAGCGGCCGAAACTATCCAGGTTTCCCAGCGATGCGCGGACTCTTTGACGAGTCCTATGTGGCACGGACAAAAAAATATCCAACATTAACCGTACGGCATACATCCTATATGGAACAGTTATCCTGGATTGCCAACAGTGCATCTAAGGAGCTCTATTATTCTTATGCAGCCAATGATTATGCCGGCCACGAAATTGAATTGGCTTTAGAAGTCGAATCGTTATTTCCGCCAAAGAGCGCCATGAAATGGCAGCTCGATGTGTTAAGACAAAAACCGCCGCTGGATCACGTTTTAACATCAGAAACAGCAAAAGTCCTTTTCACAAAGGACAATGTCATCAGCGGTTCCATCTCCACGATCGAACGTTACTTCAATTGTCCATATGCCTATTATATTCAGAGTGGCTTGAACGTCAGAGGTCCGCAGCTCAAGGCGAATGATGCCGCATCCATTGGCAGTATCCAGCATTCCTTCTTAGAAAATGGTGTCAAGCAGTATCAGAAAACATATCCAAAAATCACAGAGAAGGAAATCTATACATTCCTAGAACCTTATTTTGATACATTAAAAATAACACATCCAAATGAGACGGAACGCCTGACAGTTACCGAAGAACGAATGGTCCAAGGCCTGCAGACCTCTTTATTGTTCTTGGCAGATATGGAAGCAAATACTTCCTTTACACCCGCGATGACGGAACAAGCATTCAAGGAAGAGATTGTGGATGGGGTTTCAATGCGCGGTGTAATTGACCGGATCGATACATGCAATGATCTAATCCGTGTCCTTGACTATAAATCATCTTCTAATAAGCTTCAGGAGAAGAATGTGAAAGCCGGGCAAAGTCTGCAATTATTAAGTTATTTAATCATAGCTCAAAAGATGACCGACAAAAAACCGTTGGGTGCATACTATTTCTCTCTAAAGGACGCAGGATTTGCCGTAGAGGCCGCGCGTATTTTTCACAATGTCGTTCGGGATGTTTTGCTATCTGAAGATCTTCTCAAAGAACGTTTCATCAAGGAACGCCGCTTATGCGGTTGGACCTTTGATGACCGCCGTGTAGAATTGGATCAAGATAATAAACATATTGTCAATGGTACCACGCTGATGGATTATGATTTAACGAAAAAATGCATGGAAGAGATTTATGCTTATTTTCAACAACATCTGCTGAATGGCATGATTCCTTTATCTCCTGTGGATGGTGCATGTGCTTTTTGCGATTATCCTTCCATCTGTCGTTTTGCAGGTGCCTATCGTCCATTGGAACCACTCGTCATGAAAGACGTTTCTTTGAAACAGGGAAAGGAGACAAAGTAATATGGCTGTCAATTTTGATGAGCAGCAGCTGGAAGCAATTAACACAAAAGACACTTCCATCCTTGTCTCTGCTTCCGCTGGTGCTGGTAAAACAGGAGTATTAGTTGCTCGCTTAGTGAAGCGTTGTGTTACCGATCGGATTCCACTGCAAAATATCCTTGCAGTCACTTTTACGGAAGCTGCCGCAGGGGAAATGAAAAAAAGATTAGCAAGCGCTCTCCATGCATGCATTCAAAAAGCAGACGACCCTCAACTTCTCGCCTACTTAAATGATCAGTTGATCCAGTTGGACGCTTCAAACATTACAACCATTGATTCTTACTGCCTTTCCATTATCCAAAAATATTACAGTGTTATTGGTTTAGATCCGGCAGCAGCAACAAATGTAATTGCGGAAGGCGCGAAAGAAGCAATGCAGAAGAAAGCGTTCTTAGCTTGTTATGATGAACTTTATCACGAAGATTCTGCCATTGCTGTTAAGCTGGCTTCTTGGTTTTCGCCAAGGAGTGAAGATTATGGGTCCTTATATGAAGCTGTCAAAAAGATCAACACATGTGCGGACAGTGTCATGGATCCGGCTGCCTGGTATAAAAAAATCATTTCTCTTTATCCAACCGTAAAGTACTTTAAAGAATTTCCGGAAGAAATTCTGCATTCCTTTTATTTATCCTTTGCATTGGAGCTTGAAAATATTCAATCCGATTTGAAGCAGATGAAAAAATATGCGGATAACGATGCGAAGATTCATCTAGAAACCATTGATGCGAAAAACAATGCTCTGCAAAACTGCCTGCAGGCAGTACGGGAGCAGAACTACAGCTCCTATTGTCTTTCTTTGGATGTCATGGCTGGATTGAATACATCTGCAGATACAAAGAATGAATCTTATACTGCCGTGCGTAAAGGAATGAATGATAAGATAAAGAAATTATTAAGTCAGCGATATACAGAGAAACAATATATTGCAGATGAAAATGAATTATCCTCTTTTGTAAAGGCCTTGGTAATTTTAGCGAAGAACAGCCGTGAGCGCTTCCATGCTTACAAACTTGCACAGGCATGCATTGACTTTTCAGATATGGAACGCTATGCCTTAAATATCTTAGTGAAGAATGATGGTACCGTCGCCGGCATCATTCGAAATTCCCTGCAGGAAATCATGATCGATGAATTTCAGGATACCAGTGAACTGCAGAATGCCATCATTGAAAAGATTTCGAAGAAAGACAATGTTTTCCGTGTTGGTGATGTCAAGCAGTCGATTTATGCTTTCCGTCAAGCAAGGCCATCACTCATGCGTTCTTTAATGCAGAATCCAGAAAATCATTTAATTACACTGCAGCACAACTTTCGCTCAAAGGATTCAATTGTACGTTTCACTAATCTATTGTTTGAACGTATCATGAATGTGCCAGGCGCATGTGATACGTACAGCACGCTGGATCATGTCACGATTGGCAATCAAGAACTTCAGAGCGAGGATGCACCTGTACCTGTTGTATTTGCCGAGATTCAAGCACCTCAGCAAGAGACCATTGAAAATATTGAAAATGAAGAAGAATCCGTTTCAAGTGACGATGAAGAACTGCCATCCAACAAAGAATTAAAGGCTGCATGGATTGCTCAGAAGATCATTGAACTGCGAGATAAAGACGCTTCACTGCATTACAATCAGATTGCCGTTTTAACTCGTTCGCATGCGGATAAACTTTATTTAAAACGTGCCTTTGATCATGCGAATATTCCATATGATATTGATACACGGGCAGGATTCTATCAATCTGAACTCTGTCGGACAATTCTTGCGATGTGTTCTATCATGAGTGATCCAACAGATACCATTTCTTTATTGGCGGTATTGACATCCGCGTTCTATGCTATTTCCGATGAAGAACTGGCACAGATTCGAATCGGGCATCAGAACTTGTTAAAAGGAATCCAGATAGAACATCCCGAGATATTCGATGAGATGCAAGAACTGAAAACCATTGCCGAAAAACATGGTGTTATTGAAATGCTGAGTTCGATTGCGAACCGTCATAATTTTTTCAATTGTTTAGACGACAGTCAAAAAGCCAACTTTGATTTTCTCTTTGAACAGACCGTCGCCGCAAAACCAATTAACTTATCTGCCTTTTTAGAAAACATGACCTTAGCGGAAGATGAACGTTCCTCTGAAGCCATGTCTAAGGGTAAAGATGATGATGTTGTTACAGTCACGACCATTCATCATTCCAAAGGTCTGCAATATGCTGTTGTCTTCTTATGGTCCAGTTCCAAGAATCAATTCCAGGACGCAAAGTCCGCAGTTCTCGTTGATGAAGAATTAGGTCTTGGTATAAAACATCTGGATCTGCCATGGCGTGCAGAACGACCAACGGTGCAGAGAATTGCCGTGCACTATAAAAAGAATTTAGAAGATTTAGAAGAGTTTACCCGTTTGGTCTATGTCGCTTTGACCCGGGCCGAACGACGCTTATTTATTGTTGATACCTTAAATAACGATTTCCCTGAGCAGCCAATGACGCTGTCCCTGCTGAATGCACGCAAGGGAATGACAGGACTGATTCTGTCCGCCTTACAGGAAAATGAATATTTTAAACATTTGATTGTTCATCCAGATATGACGTTAGCGAATCAACCATATACGAAACCTGGCAAAGAACATCTGCCTCACTTCACTTCAACAGAACCTCTGCAAAAAGAAAACATGACGCCTAGTTCTACAGAATTCAATACACTTCCAGATATAGATCTGCAGAATCGCACAAACGGCACCGCCTATGGCACCGAAATGCATGCATGGGCAGCCAAGATGCCAAATACCGTATGGACTCTGAATGATCTGAAAGATGCAGAACTGAGTGATCACGATAAACAGAACCTGATTGCGTTTGCTCAATCTTCTTTGTATCAGGAATGCTTATCCGGAGAAATCCATAAAGAATATCCATTCTACATTGAAACCGCAAAGCTCAACATGAATGGTATTATGGACTTCGTATCTATCTTTGAGGATCACATCATCCTAATTGACTTCAAGACAGATGCAGCTTCCTTGGAGGAAATCAGAAAACGGTACTGCATGCAGCTGAATGCTTACCGCAAAGCCCTGCAGGTCATTTACCCTAATCGTCCTGTCTCTGTATATGCATGGAGCTTCCACAACTGTGACAAAATAGAAATCGAGGAATAATCATGGAAAGACATTTTGAAAATGGGGATATTGTCTGTCACTTTAAAAGAGAAATTAATAGCGTAGGCACTCAGTACTTATATCGGATTGTTGGTGCTGCAGAACATACGGAAACGAAAGAAAAACTGATGATCTACCAGGCGCTGTATGGAGACTGCCGGATGTACGCAAGACCTTATGATATGTTCATGAGTGAGATTGATCATGAGAAGTATCCTCAGATCCATCAGAAGTATCGCTTTGAATTATTTAATCAAATGAAATGAATGAATTTATTGATACGATTCCATTAAAACTGAGAACATAAATAAAATCCTGCCTGCAAAGGTGGAATTTTAATATGCGGAGATTATCTACATAGAATATCTTTGCGGGCAGAGTGGATTACATCTTGATCAAACAATAAGCACTTCCTGGCAGCATCTAGATGCACTTATAGCATACTTACCTGCCACGTCTGTTGACCTGTTTGTTTCAAGGCAATTCTTTCAATTATTTTCCCGCGTACTTTTCAGGTGACGCATCACACTTCCATATTCTTGTTTTACACAAATGTCTTGAGAGCACGAATGATCCGGCCATTTGGATCTTTGAAGTGATTTCCGGAATTCATTTCAAAGACAACGGATGCATATGCAGAAATACAAGCTTGTACTTCTTTTGTCTTCTCTTCAACGGTGCTTAATAATACCTGTTTACTATTCTTCTCTAAATCACCTAAGGAAAGATATAGCTTTTGAATATGTACTGGCTTCATTTTCAAATATTCTGTAAATCCGGGATACCATAAAGATCCAGAGATTGACGCACATGCGTCAAATAAATCTGTCTTTGTACATGCATACAGTGCAAATAATCCTGCTAATGAGTATCCGCAGATAATGATTCGCTTCCATGATAGCCGCAGCTCCTTTTGATTTAAAAGATCATCCAAAAATTCATCAGCCTGACCAGAAAAGTCTCCACCCCCCTTTAATACTTTCTTGGCAGGCCATGGGGACAATTCCTTATTCCAATCTTCACTGCTGACCAGCAAAAAAGAAAACGGCAGAGCTTCCCATAAATCTGTATCTTTGTCATTTCCTGTCACAAACACAACCAATGTGCTGTTTCCTTGCTTAAATGTCGTCTTCATACGTCCATTATACATAGAAAAAGACAATGCTTGTATGCATTGTCTAGTTGATCATATCCGTGACCATTTCCTCATACTGTCTGGTATATAGTTCATAGTAATGACCGCGCTGTTTCATCAAATCATCATGTCGTCCGCGTTCAATGATCTTACCATTCTGAACGACTAAAATAACATCTGCATCTACAATGGTGGACAGACGATGGGCAATTACGAAACTAGTCCTGCCTCGAATGACGGTAAAGATTGCATCCTGAATTACTTTCTCGGTCAAAGTGTCGATGGAAGCAGTTGCTTCATCCAGAACTAAAATTCTTGGATCCGCAAGGATTGCCCGGGCGAAAGACAATAACTGTTTTTCTCCTGTTGATAACAGATCACCGCCTTCACCAACTTCGGAATCCAGATTGCGATCCATTTTATTCACAACCGATTCGGCATTTACTAATTTCAATGCCTGCCAAATCTGTTCATCGGTAGCATCTGGATTGCCGTACTTTAGATTGTCACGGACAGAGCCAGAAAATAGATGCGGTGTCTGAAGTACATACCCAATATTAGAATGCAGCCAAAGCTGGCTTCTTTCACGTGCATCCTTACCATCGATCAGTACCTGACCATTCGTTGGTTCAAAGAATCGACAGACGAGATTGACTAATGTCGATTTTCCTGCCCCGGTCTCACCAACAATTGCGACATTCGTTCCCTGCGGCACTTTCAGATTAAAATGTTCCAACACCATTTCGTTGCCATCCGGATATTGAAATGAAACATCCTTAAATTCGATATTACCCTCGATTGGTTCCCAATTCTCTTTCTTAGGATGGAAGGTATCACCATATTTTGCGATGACCTCTTTGGTGTCCGCAACATCAGACTTTGTTTCCAACAGTTTTGTATATCGTTCAATATTGACTTGGATGGCAATCAATGCAGAGATTGTTGTGATAATACTTTGGATTGGTTCCAGCATATTGATGGCATAGTTCATAAAGACAGATAAAGTGCCAATCAGCATCACGCCCTGCAATGTAATCTGGCCGCCCTGCCATAAGACAATTGCCAAAGCAACGGACCCCATCATCGTTACTAAGGATGTAAAAGCTGCACTGTAGCGGGTAGAACGCACAGAAATATTCTGCATATCGATTGTATCTTTTTGGAAGTCTTCATTGATTCTGTCTTCCACCACTAACGTCTTAATGGACTTAGCGCCAGTAATACCTTCATTAAAATTTCCTGTGATTTTACTATTGATTTCACGGATCTTTCGATTGAAGCCAACCAGTTTCTTTTGAAACAGCGCTACGACCACAAACGCAATCGGCACCAACGCTAAGATATACAGCGCCAAATGTACATTGATTAATAACATATTCATTAGAATAAAGATCAAATAAGATCCATTCCAGACAATATCCATCATCCGCCAGGCAACCAGTTCACCAATCTTGCTGGTATCGCTCATGACTCTGGCATGTACATAGCCGACATTGTTCTGATTGAAGTACGCAAAAGATAATTCCTGTAAATGATTAAAGGAAGCGCTGCGTAGATCCCGGTCAACACTCATTTCTACCTTTCCTGCCCAGTACACACTGACAAAGTTAATTATGACCTGAAAGATCAGAATGCCTAAGAACAGCAGGACAAACCAACCCATGGTATCTAATGTCTTCAATGCCACAAAGTGATTTAAAGCATATTGAATGAACAGTGGGTAAATAGAATCAATTAAAGATGCCACGATACCCATGATGATCATGCCCGTAATGATACCGCGGTATTTCTTGATGAACGGCAGAATCTTTGGGATTCCAAAATACTTCAGCTTAATGTTTGTATCTTTTTCTTCCATCACGCCTTCACCTCCTGTCCTGCACTGCGGCTCTGCAGATCATAAATTTGGCGGTAAACACCATTGTGTGCAAGCAGCTCTTCATGCGTTCCGTGTTCCACAATCTTTCCTTGATCCATAACAATAATCAGATCTGCATTCATTAATGTTGTAATACGGTGCGCAATTAAAATCACCGTACTGTCACCCACATTTTCTTTTAAAGCACTGCGGATCTTTGCATCGGTCTCCGCATCCACAGCACTGAGAGAATCATCAAACACCATGATTGGCGGCTTGCGGATCAACATCTGGGCAATCGCTGCCCTTTGTTTTTGACCACCGGAAAGAGTGACACCTCTTTCTCCCACAAAGGTCTCATACCCTTCTTTAAAATGTTCGACGGCATGATCTAACGCAGCAATTTTTGCCGCATACTGTACCTGTTCAAAGTTTGCTTCCGGTTCCGCAATCTTAATATTTTCTTCTAAGGAGCGCGAAAAGAGATATGGTTCCTGCAGGACCATACCAAGGTTCTTTCGCAGCCATTCCATTTTTATATCCCGGATATCCACAGTGCCAATCCGGATGGATCCATCTTTCAGATCATAGAGACGATCCAATAAATACATCAAAGTACTCTTGCCAGAGCCTGTTGCGCCTAAGATACCAACGGTCGTTCCTGCCTTTACGGTAAAAGATACTTGATTCAGAATTTCATTGGAACCATTATCATATTGATAGGAGACATTGTCGAAGACAATATCCTGATGCATGTCTGGCATCACCGCATCTGCAATATCCTGTTCTTCTTCACTATTCATAATGTAACGCAGCCGATCAATCGAAATTCCCGCTTTGCTTAAATTTGAAATAACTCTTCCTAAGTTACGAATTGGCCACATAATCATCATTGTGTAACTAATAAAGGCTATAAAGTTTCCGCTCGTCAATTCACCAGCCACAGCTAAAACAGCACCATAGCCAAGCACAGTCAAAATCTGCAAATACGTAAAGATATCCGAACTCATCCAGAACGCAGCCAGCAGTTTCATCAAATGAACCCACATCGACGTATATTGATTGTTCTGCTTTTCAAAGCGATTCTTTTCATACGTTTCCCGACCAAAGGCACGAACTACACGGACACCGGTTAGATTCTCCTGTACTATGGAAGACAGTTTTCCTTCTTCTATATCTGCTTTTTCAAAGGCTTCACCAATCTTGTGGTGGAATATCAAAGAGTAGCCGACGATGATTGGAATATATACTGCTGCTGCCACCGCAAGTTTCACATTCATCGCAAACATAAAGCAGAGTGTTAAGACAATCATTAGAGTCATTCGAAATAATGATGTCAATTGTTCCGAAAGAAATACTTTAATCTGTTCCACATCAGAAGTACAACGTTGAATAATATCACCGGTACGGTTCTCACTGTGCCAACGAAATGGCAGATGCAGAATATGATCAAATAAAGTATCGCGCATCGTTTTAACTAATTTTTCTGCTCCCAAGGAATTAAAATAATTGAATAAGAAGCGGAACAGCGCTGCAATCACTGCAATAACGACGACAATCGCCGCAATCATCCATAAATGATTCCGCAGGTAATCCACCCCACCGATGCCATCGATCCATGTATTCACCCAAATCGGCATCTGGGATATCTTCAATCCAAGAACAGTATCTACGGTATAGGAGATAATTTTCGGATTGATCAAGTCCAGCATGGATACCATGCATGCAAAAAAAATTGAGACGGCAAAGTATCTCATGGATCCCTTTAAGAAGTAGAGCACCATTTTTGCTCGTGTAGGATATTTTTCGTTCATGCAGTCATTCTAACATGGAGATATCAATATTTCACCGACGATATTAGACTTATTCCAAATAAAAGAACAGATTTCTCCGCTCTTTTATTTTCCATACTTGATTTTGCGCAATGTATGATAAACGCTGTTCATTGGTGAAAGCTGTACTTCAAACTCTCCCAGCAGTTCAATGACTTCGCCATTGAATTCTTTTTTAAACAAATAGACACCAAAGTCATCTGCACTCTCATCAAAGATACCGGATATGCCATACAGGTTATATCGTTTGATACCATGTTCCATACCGTACTTCATCATCTGCCAATGTAAAGCAAATGGAGATGCGAACTGTTTGTATTCTTCATAGACACCAGCCAACAGACACATGATTTCATTCTTATTCACAAAGAAGACACTGCTGGACAATGTTAGTTCGGTTCCTCTTTCTGCCTTCAGCTTCTCAGCTTCTTCTACTCTTTTTGTATACGACGCCAAGACTTCTTCACTGACTGATTTTCGTTTGATCATCTTGGAAGAATCCGGATTCTTGGCAAGCTTTTCGTTACATTCAGCAATGACTTTCTGTTCCTTGGCTGCATCATCATGCAGGGTTTCCAAATAACAATCTAAATTGATTACTGCACTCAGGAACATTGCATGTCCACGGCTCCCAAAGATGCGCAAAAGGTCACGATAGTAATCTGCACTGCGCACTTCAAAGCCACGCCGTTCTCCTGTTGCGACTGCAACACGGATAAACTCATCCACATTGGTTTCATCCAGTTCTTTTGTATAAATCTTATACTTGATGGTCCGCTGGACACTGCGTCTTGCGTTCCGTTCAAAGCTTGCTAGCAAAGAATCTTCGGTATGTCCCTCCAAAGGGATGACATACATCCAACGGCACTCTCTTGTCAAATCAATGCCGCGTGTAAAGCCATGGTGCTTGTAGCCACAGCTGACAATCGTATCAAAAACATCACTATTGTCATAGCCATTCTTCACAAGGTTTCCATCCAGATCTCTCTGTTTATATGGAATATATGGGTCAAAGCGAAGCGACAACGACTTCTTTTTTTTAGTATATTTCTTTAATGAGTTCAAGAAAAAAGTCAACAGCTCTTGATTGTGGAAATCTATCAAAAAACCACGTGGAGCATAGTATTGACGATATCCCAGCACAACACGATACGATAACATACCGCCCGCGATAATTTCATGCTTCTCTTTTACACCAACATATTCACTATGAAACCCAGAAAGTTCCCGCATCTCTGCCATATCTGTCGATTGCCAGATGTTGTAATCTTCGCGTGCTTCGGAAAACTTTCGAAATTCTTCTTTGGTCAATTCAACAAATTCCATTTTTCATAACTCCAATTCATCGTCCTATTATACTTCATATGTAACGTGTTTTCTAATCTGACCCTAAAGCTGTTTTAATGGAATCAATTCCAGTTCCTTGCAGTCTTCCACTTGATCCTTTGAACCAATGACACAGATCGTACTGTCCGGTATGACCTTCTTTAAGATCTCAACATATTCTTTTAGTTTTTCTTTGTTCATTGCAAGAAGTTCTTTCCTTGTTTTTTTACGCATCGCATACGTAATCTGGCGGAAATACATGGTGTCTCCGACACGCACTTTCGCTGCTGGAGACAACAGGCTCTCGCCTGCCGCAATGGCACCAATGATCATAGAATCCAGATCCATGTCGCTCTCTGCCAGCTTGATCAGATAGTCTGCGCATCCTAAAGCAGCACGATATAGATTCATTGGATTTGGATCACGATAGGAATAGATACCAATATTGCCATTTGCATTGACCGCAAAGCCTGTGCCATACGCACCGCCTTTAACCCGTACTTCATTCCAGAGCCAATCATAAGTAAGAATATGTGCCATTACATGCATCTGAGGTTCATACGCAAATTCATGGTGGCAAAGATTGGCATTCAATACACCATACGCAATACCCGCTGGAATCAATAACGATTCATTCTGGTGATTCATCAAAGGATAATGGACCTTAGCACGATTGGCATCATAAGTATGCAGGAAGTTCAAAATATCCTTTACCACTGGTATATTCTCTTCGCCGGTAATAGATACGGTCACTCTTGCCTTTGAAAACAAAACATCCGCATAAAGTTCACACTCCTGCAGGAATGTATCGATCTGTGTATCGTAATTGTCTTCCAACTCTTTGCCAAATCTGCCGCTTTCATAGCCGCTGACATATTCATGAAAGACACCTTCGGCGCTCTCATGAGCAGCCGCTCTTCGCATTGCATCCATATGTCCAGCATTAATCAATTCCTGACGGAAGTTCTCATTGTCTTGTTTCAACAGAGGAAGAATCGTATCTTTCTCATACATCGTTTCCTGCAGGATTTCCTGTAAGAGCGGAACCGCTTTTCCAATATTCTCCTGCAGCGCAGAGATTGATATCGATAAAACCGGCAGACAGGAATCTGGATCATTCTTCATCGAATGCGCATCTAAAGCAATCACCAGATCGCCAAGATCCCGCTTCAAATTTTTCTGCAATTGCGCAAGCGTGTGTGACTTTGTACGTAGGTTCGTCAATAATGTCGACCAGAAACCGACAGAAGGAAGATGCTCTCGGGTAATGCCTGCCATATTGAAATACAGATTCATGTATACAATACCGTCTTCCTGCGGATGAATCAGTACAGGAACACCCTGCACTTCCTTTTCGGTATAAGGAAAATCTTCCGGTATTTCGTCAATATCTTTTAAAGACAGTTTTGGCAAGGTGGCTAATGCTTCCGGAATATCTTCTGCCTCCTGCCAGTTGTCCAGATTTTCATTCAACGTAACATAATCCGCGACATGATCTCCCCATGTCTTCTTTGCTTCTTTTAATTTCTTTTCTTCTCTCTTTACTCTTGCTTTTCCGGCAGTATGTGATGGTACTGCAATGATTGTCTTTAAATGTTCTTCATCTAACAAGAACTCTTTTAAAAGTTCTTCAAAGTAACCTTCATTTACTTTCTGCCGGAGAGTGTCAAAGTATGATCCTTCTTCTAAATATAAAGCCGGGTCACCATCATACAGCCAGCTGTTCATTGCGCGCTCAGCATACATCAAACCGGCTGGTTCGTGCTTCTCACGATACTTAAATTCCATCTGATTCAAAGTCGCATTGAGTTCATCATGATTCAGACCGTCTTTGACCAGTGTCTCTACCGTTACATGAATGATGTCACGCAGTTCTTGGTAAGCTTCTTCATTGGTATTACGGACCGTTAAAACCGCCCATGGCTGCTGGATGCCGTTGTATAGATCCACTTCAACATCTTGACCAAGTCCTGCTTGAATAATATTCTTTTTTAATAAAGCATCGTTATTCGCGACGAGCACATCATTCAATGCGGACCATGCCATATTCTTTTCGACATCCTGATAAGAACTGATGATCTTTGCTATGGCAATCTGCGTGCGATTTTCTAAAGGATCCTCTTCCGCAATTTCATATTCGTAGCGGTGTACGTCTGCCAAACCAACTTCCTGCATTGGAATGCGGAAATCTAAACTTTCTTTTTCGTACTGAGAAAAATACTCATCATTTATAAATGCTAAGCATGCCTCGATATCCAAATTTCCATCCAGCCAGACCCTGGCATTCGTTGGATGGTAGAACTTCTTGTGGGTCGCAATGAACTGTTCATAGGATAGATCGGTAATATGCTCTGGATCCCCTCCGGAAACATATTGATAGCAGTTGTCTGGAAACAACATCCGGTTCAGTTCATCCACAATCGATTCATCCACTGAAGAGAACGCTCCCTTCATCTCATTTAGAACAACTCCTTTATAGGTTGGGGTATCTTTTGAATCACGGATCTCATAATGCCATCCTTCTTGATAAAAAATATTTGGATTCGTATAAATGGCAGGGTGAAGTACGGCATCCATATATACGGACATCAAGTTCATAAAGTCTTTGGTATTGCGAGAAGAGACAGGATACATTGTTTTATCCGGTGCTGTAAAAGCATTCAGGAATGTCTGCATAGAACTTTTTAACAGTTCCACAAACGGTTCTTTCACAGGATACTTCTTCGAGCCATTCAAGACCGCGTGTTCTAGAATATGGAAAACACCTGTATCATCACAAGGTGTTGTTTTAAAGGTGATGGCAAATGTCTTATTGATATCATTCCGCTTCATCCACGCCAGTTTCGCTCCTGTCTTTTCATGTTCAAAAAGATAGAGTGTTCCTTCACAATCCTGGATGTTCTGTTTCTTGACCAAGCGGAAACCGTGAATAAGTTCATTTTTTTTCAATTCCATAAGATTCCTCCATAACATCTTTATTTTAACTGCTTTCATTGTATTCTTATATCAAATTGCCTAAAAGAGAGGCTTTATTCGCCTCTGGTGTAATTTCCACAAAAATGTATTTTGCAAAACCGGACTGCTGCTGCATATATTGTTAATGCCATTTTGAATCGCATTGATCTTATGATCATTCTTTTCCATGGCCATGCATGGAATCTGAAATCGTATAATCTTTCGCACAAGATGCCAATATACATGCGAACATTCCGACAGAAATATTTTTCTGTCTTTTTTTATTTAGAAGTCCATTTCTTGTGGCTCTCTTGTAAAAGAAGAAAGCACCGCATGCCCATGCACCAGATAGTAAACAGCGGTATTGCCATCGCCTGCCTGATACATTTTTTCTAAGCTTGGATATTCATTGAGAAGATCCTGCTGCGCTTCAATCCGTTCATCATGAACAGCTTCGCCAGAAACTCGCAGCCATTGTCCCTTCATAAAGGCACAAATCTCTACTTTTGGATTTGCTGCCAACTGCTGCGCAACGTTCTTTTTCAGACCTGTTTGAAAATACAATTTTCCTTCAAAAATATGAGCAGTACCAAAAGGACGGACACGCGGCTGATTGCCTTCGACTGTTGCAAGATAATACGTCTGTGCTTCTTTTAAAAACTGACAAATTTTTTCTAAATTGTTCATATAAAAACTCCTTCTATTTGTTTGTATACAGAATGATCCATCCCGTATTTTGAAGATAATAGCCTTTCGCTATCTCACTTGTGCGGCCATGGATTGTCAATGTATCATAATTGCCGGTACTGGTATATGTGTAGGTGATATCTTGGTTTTCAACGGACGGCAGGATACTGTCCGGATCCTGCTGTTTTATAATCTTTTCTTTCAGCCGTCCATGATTGTCGTATTCATACGAGAGGTCCAGCAGGATATCTCCATTCTCTTTTGTCGTTGCTTCATGGATCTTGTTTCCGGCTTTATCATACGTAAATGTTGTGGAAGACCCATCGTTGTATTGAATATCCGTCAGTATACCGCCGGAATAATGATAGGTTCCTGTGACTGTTGTAGAAGTATTCTTAATGACGGTAGAAACAATTTGATTGTCGTCATCGTATTTATATGATGTAATCGTCTTCTTCACCGAAGATGGTGTTGTTACCGTGTTTAAAATTGGATTTCCTTGTTCATCATTCATCACAGCCTGCACAGAATAGGCAGCTGCGCCATCGCTTTGCAGCATCCAGGATGCTTCCACTTCTTTATCATTGCTGAATTGGTTATAAATTATCTTGGAAGTATCATCCGAGATATACTCTTTCATTGTCTTTAAAGATCGATCTTCGTTGTATTCAAGATCCACTTGATAAAGTTTCTTTCCGTTGGATACCGCACAGAGCTTTGTTGGATCTCCCCATGCATTATAGACATTGCCACTGTCATCCGTATAGGAACCATCGTTCTGTACCGCTTGTAAACGAAGATGGGTGTGATCATTCTCATCCAGCTCATACTGCTTTTCCAGATTCTCTGCGGCAGTCCCATAATTACTTTGTGCAACTGCTTGATCTGCTAGTTTTTCATATGTCCGGATCAGAGCTTCCTTTACACCTTTCTGTTCAGGACGGCAATCTTGATACTCCTGCAAGGCTCTGCTGTATTCTTCCTGCTGGTAATAGACATCCCCAAGTTTAACCCCTGCATCTTCACTGCCGCCATAGCGCTTAGCATTGAGCAGAGGTTCCAATGCTGCTCCGTAGTTTTGTTCCTCCAGATACGCAACACCGCGCTGATATTCATCCGCAGCATATTTCTTGACACCAAAGAACGTACCCACAGCAACCGCAATCGTCACTGCCAAAGCAATCTTTGTTGGCATGGATAAATGTCTGACCAGTTTCGAACCTTCACTGTTTGTGTCTTTGACTTTCCTGCGCACAGTCTTTTTACGCTTCACTGGTTTCTTCTTCTCGGTTACCGGAAAAGCCTCCTTCTGCATCGCAGCGGGGTGGTTCTTTATATAAGCTGTTTGCAGATAATAGATTACTTGGGATTCACTTAAATTAAGAATTTGTGCTATCGTTGCGGGGCTTTCTTTTTCTAAACAATGCATCAAGACCACAATTCGTTCTTCATAGTCCAGATCTCGCAGTGTCTTTTCCATATCCACAAAGGAATCCAGGGTTGGTATTCCTTCTTCTTTCTCTTTCGCATCCTGAAACAGTGTTGCATCCTTTGAACGGATCCAGGCAACACAAGCAAGTGCGATGGAATGGATGTCCTGTGAATTCTCGGAGGCAATCTTCTTCGCTGCAGCTAGGCTTCCAGTATATGCTTCCGCAAGCCGTACCAAACCAACTGTATCAATTGACGGTGTTTGAAATAATGATGCCCCGCAGCTGGTACAGTATTTTGCGCCTTCTTTATTTACATATCCACACTGATTACATTTCATACATCTCTCCAAAAAAGATTCCAGATATTCTGGAATCCCAAATTAATACATCAGTTTCAAAATATCAATTTCTGATCTGCCCAAACTAATCCGGTCTCCTTCATGAATCCGTGCTCGGCCAAGAGGCGGAAGCTTGGTGCCATTTAAGAATGTACCATTATGTTCCGAGACATCTTCCAGATACAAACTGCCATTCTCTTCAATGATCTGGGCATGTCTGCGTGAAACCGCGGATTCCGAGATTACTAAATTGCAGGAAGCTGTTTCTCTTCCCATCAAGCATGGAAAATTTGTAATGGTAGCCTCTGTAGTCTGTCCATCGATGGTAATGTGAACAAGCACGCCTGTGACCGAAGAGCCTTTGACCTTAAGCGAAGATTCTAAGTCCCCTTCTGGTAATGGATCGGCCTTCAATGTTGTCATTCTCTGTACCGGCTGCGGCTTAACAACCGTTGGTGCAGAACGTACATTACCTGCATGACCGGATCTGTTCTTGTTCGGTTTGATCTCATTGCCGTCTTCATCTACATAGTAGATGTTTCTCTTCACGGCCAGCACCATAACCGCGACCAGCAGAATAGCAACGATGCCTATCAATGCGAAGATAATGATTTTATCAATTGCAGTATTGTTGAACATATTCTTTTACCTCTAATATTATTACCCTAATATCATACAACAAATGAAACAAACTGGCTATTTTTCCACAAAAGTATCCCTTCGCGTTCTTTCGAAAGATTTGTGCAAACACACAGAAGGTGATGAAAATACTACAAGCGAATCAATCAAAGTGCTGTTCGACCATCTATAGCAATCATTACAACCAAAATTGTAATGATTAACACTGGCCTCCCTTGTTGTGGAATTCTTCATAGATTTTATTCTTGGCAATCCCCGTACGTACCGCCGCATCCTTGATAGCGTCCTTCGTTGATAGACCGGCATTAATCGATTCCTGCACCATATCCATGATGGCACTCATATCAACATCCTTGGCATAATCTTCCTGATTGCCTTCCATGACAATCACCATTTCTCCCTTTAATTCTTGAACAACGGGCAGAATCTCGGAAATCTTACCGCGCAGAAACTCTTCATGGATCTTCGTTAATTCTCTAGCTAAGACCATATTGCGGTCACCAAGGACATCCATACAATCCTGCAGACATTTCTCAATCCGATGTGGTGCTTCATAAAAGACCATGGTCATTGGATAGACTTTGTATTCCTTTAATTTCTTGATGCGGTCCGCATGCTGCGGCGGCAGAAAACCAATAAAGATAAATGGCTGCGCTACAAGACCAGAAGCCACAACTGCATTTAAAAATGCACTTGGACCAGAAACCGGCACAACATTATATCCCGCTGAAGTTGCTAAAGAAACAATCTTCTGCCCTGGATCGTTAATTAATGGATATCCTGCATCGGAAATCAAGGCAACATTTTTTCCTTCGGCCAATAGATCCAGGATTCCATTCGCACTCGTCTCTTCATTAAAGTTATGATAAGCAATCAAATGACTATGGATATCATAATGCTTCAACATCTGCCCGCTAGTGCGGGTATCTTCGCATGCAATCACATCGACTGTCTTTAACACATCAATAGCACGGGGACTCATCTCGTTTAAATTTCCAATGGGAGTCGGCACAAGATACAGTGTTGGCTTTTCATTTTCAAAGGAATGCTGACGGTTCATTTTGTTTCGCCTGATTCCTTTTTCCGTCCAAATGTACGTACAGTCACATTCTTAGATATCTGTACCTTTTTCGCCTCGGTATTGTGATGGAAATTATTATTGTTCCGGTTGTGATTATGGCTGTCGGTGCTCTTATTGTCAACGCGTTTTTTGGAATTATTGTTTTTGTCATGGCCAAAGGAACGGATATCGGAAGATGTTGGTGCTGCTAAGACACGATCCTCTTTTTTTTGTTCTTCGACTGGCCGGTTCGTATGAATAATTGTCTTATGTCCTGGTTTATCCGTTGCTGGGTCCCGCTTCTTCATCACAGCACCCTTGCGAGGGATCGCCTTGTTACGCAGATCATCTAAAGTAATGAAGATGGCTGTCTGATGATTCTCTAACTTTGCTTCTTCACTCATAACATTCATATTGGTAATACGATAGATTTCGCCATCATACTCTACCTGTGAACCCATCTTTGGCAGCCCTTCCGTCAGCTGTTTGTAGTCATTGTCTTCATATTTTAAACAGCATTTGAGTTTACCGCACATACCAGACAGCTTATCAATATTCAATGCCAGAAGCTGATTCTTTGCCATATTGATGCTGATGACATCAAAATGATTCTTAAACCTTGTACAACAGCATTCCATGCCGCACATACCAATACCGCCAACCATCTTTGCCTTATCTCTTTCACCAATCTGTCGCAGTTCAATTCGGCAGCGCAGCGTTGTACTTAATTTCTTCAGCAGTTCACGGAAGTCAACTCTCTGCTCAGCAATATAGATAAATAAGACTTTATCATGTGTCAGTGTATACTGTGCACTCAATAAATGCATGTCCAGTTTCAAGCGTTCAATTTCCTCGGTACAGATTTTAAATGCTTTTTTTTCATCCTCGAGATTTTGTTCGTAATCACGATGATCCTGTGCTCTTGCCTTCCGCAGGATTGGCTTTGTTGGTATTGATAGGCCATACTTCTCAACATTCAATGGCTCTGCAACAACCTGACCAATTTCATCTCCCTGTGATGTTTCAACAACGACCCATTCATCTTTTTGATAGTCATTGTTAAAGGAACCAAAGGAATATGGTTTCCCCGTGCCTCTAAAACATACAGCAACAGAGAAAGGATACTTCTCTGCCGTTGTATTTTGCGAATCGTTTTCTTCAAATTCCATGTTCATGGTTAAAACCCTCCAGTCTGTAGAAAGCCTGGTCCATCAGAAGATTCAGATCATTGTATTTATTGACCTTGTCTTTTTCTTCTGCAGCGATGATAATCAGCTCTCCATATATCTCTGCTGTGTTTTCTGCATCTCTTACGGCTTTTTGGTACCATGCCGGTCCCTGATCATTGTGCAGAATCACATCATGTGCATACATCATTAATAAATCAAAGAAAGCTCTTTGAATCATCATATTACACTGCTTTGCCTTCTTTGTGTCCTTTTCTCTGCTCTTCCAGGAAATATCATAATCCACTAACAGATCCGAACGCTCTTTTTCATTCAGATACTGTTTGAACATGCAAATTGCGCTTTCATATTCCTCGGCAGGTTTACGTCCTTCTTCTTCATAATCTGGATACATTGCATTTAAATCATCCATATTCTTGGCAATATGGCTCAAGAAATAAGCATCCATTTCGGGGACACCCGCTTCTTTTGCCATTTGGAAATATGCTTCGTGTTTCATCGGCACAAACGGAAGAATCGTACATCTGGATATAATTGTTGGCAGAATGCGGCTTGCATTATCCGTTGTCAGAATTGCCGTGATGCCTGCTCCTGGTTCTTCTAAGAACTTTAACATACTGTTCTGAGCAGAAACACTTGCATTTTCCGCATTCAGTATAATGTAGACTCTTTGCCCATTCTTTTCGAGTGCGGTCTTAGAGTACTTCTCTTGAATACCGTCAATCATTTCCTTAGAAATGGCTTCTTCACTTCCATCTAGAATCACGAGATCTGCATAAATATTCTCTTTGACTCTGCGGCATGTATTGCATGTCTCGCATGCCAGTCCTTCCTGTTCACAGAAAATACTTTGTGCTAAAAAAATAGCCGCTTCTTTCTTTGGTGTTCCGTACGGACCTACAAAAAGATAAGCAGAAGAAATCTCATGTGCATTGCACGCATTTTCCATTGCTTGATAAACCACTGGCTGTTGTTCTTGTAACAATTCTTTAAACATCCATCAATCCCTTCACCGCTTGATAGGCATCTGTAATGACACTCTCGAGATCTCGCGAGGCATCAATGATGATCATGCGGTCCACATACTTCTGAATAATCTTCTGGTATCCTTCGTGGACACGGTTGTGAAATTCCACACTTTCCTGATCCAAGCGGTCCAAATACGAACGATTTGCATTGATTCTATCCAGTCCGGTCTGTGCATCAATATTTAAGAAGATAGTCTTATCCGGCATATGTCCTTCAATCGCAAATTGATTAATGGCATAAACTTCATCGATACCAATCTCTCTGCCACATCCTTGATAGGCGAGGGAACTGTCAATAAAGCGGTCACTGATGATCGTTATTCCTTCTTTCAACGCTGGTAAAACTTTATCCATCAGATGCTGCCGACGGCTTGCAGCATACAGCAATGCCTCCGTGCGTGCATCCATATCGGTATTCTTCGGATCTAAGATGATATTTCGGATCTGCTCCGCAATATTAGAACCTCCTGGTTCTCTGGTATAGCGGACCATATATCCTTCTTTTAATAAACGTTCACAGACCGCAGCCGATACCGTTGTCTTTCCGCTGCCATCTGGTCCTTCAAATGTAATAAACATTCCCTTTTTCATATGCCGCTATTATATCATGAACCCGCTCTTTCTTAGCGTATAGAATAGGGATAAACAATGAAAAAGACCGGCAAAGACTGATTTTTCAGTCCTTACAGGTCTTCTTGATGTCTTAGATTACGTGATACTCTTTTAACAGTTTTTCAATATCGGTGCCTTCAATCTTCTTGAGACCTTCTTTGAAAGCAATCTTCTGCTTGAAGCCCAGCTTCATCTGTGACACTGGTTTGCCATCTCTCAGCTTGACGGTTGCGTCCAGAAGATCACGAATATCATAGGTGCTGCCCCAGACTTCCGGGACACCTCTGTCGACGTTCATCAAGGTATAAACAGCTTCCATACCAGTACGGATGGAATACTCGGTGGTAAAGACAGTATCTCTTGGTGTCTCAGCAAACTGACCTAGGAAAGCAAAGTTCACGGAACCATTTGGCACGACCTTTGGACGGTCACCGGCACTTCTTGGCATGAAGTAGGATGAAACAAACGGCATCATTGTCGGAATCGTATTGGCTGAATTCGCTGCCAGATCTTCAATCTGATCCGTTGGAACGCCTAAATGATATAACCATTCTTCACAGATTTCTTTACCAGTGCAGTCACGCATTTGTTTCTTAACATAATCACCCGAACGATCAGTGAACAGACCATAAACCCAGACTAAACACTGGTCTTTTGGCTGAGAGCGGAACTGCGGTTGACGGTTGATGGTCCAGCTCAATAACCAGGACGAATCTTCCACAGTCACAATGCCGCCAGTGACCACTTTGCCAGATAAAGGATCACGATGAGTGATGTTCTTGATATATGGTATAATCTTCTGATCCAGTGTGTTAACCGTCACACCCATCCAATTGCACTTCTCAGGATCACTGCAGAACTTGTCCGGGTGTCCAAAGGATGAATCCTGTGCTGCAATCTTCCGCCACAAATCCCAGCTTCCGCCTGGCTGTATTTCTTTATTAAATGCACATGCTTTATTCTGACCGCCAATGGTTGAATTCTCAACGTTGCTGCCATTGGTCACAAAGACATAGTCATTCTCAGTCAGATCGATATGGTCTTCTTTGCCCTCCGCAAGCAGGTCAATTCTCTTAGCCTGTTTCTTGTTGCCGGAGATATCAAACTGTACATTCATAACCTTTGTATTGTAATGGAACTGAACACCGTGATCCTTCAGATACTTTACCATCGGCAGGATCATAGATTCATACTGGTTGTATCTGGTAAAGCGAAGTGCTGTGAAGTCCGGCAGTCCGCCGACATGATGGATAAATCTCTTTAAATACAGTTTCATTTCCAGTGCAGACTGCTCATTGTTGAAGGCAAACATTGTGCGCCAATACATCCAGAAGTTTGTATCGAAGACTTTCTCATCAAAGAAATCTGTTATCTTCTTGTCGCCAAGATCTTCATCCGGTGTGAAGAACAGTTTCATGATTTCCTGCTGTCCTTCATCGCTCAAGCCAAACTTATTTTCTGTATGTGCATCCTGTCCACGATTCTTTGTGGCTCTGCATAACGAATAGTTCGGATCTTTCTTATTCAGCCAATAATATTCATCTAATACCGATTCACCTTCCGTCTCAATGGATGGAATCGAACGGAACAGATCCCACATGCATTCAAAATGGTTGTCCATTTCTCTGCCGCCGCGCATAACATAACCAACACCATCATACTTAAAGCCGTCGCAGGCTCCGCCTGGAATTGGGTCCTTTTCAAAGAAGTGAATATGTTCTCCCGGCATCTGTGCATCCCGGACCAAGAAACATGCGGCAGATAACGCCGCCAATCCTGTTCCAACTAAATATGCCGATTTGTGTTCCACACCCTCCGGCTTTACCGGACGAGCAAATGCTTCGTAGTTACCACTTGAATAATACATACTATATCCTCCTGTTGTTATTTTTAACATAGCGGAAGATTTTCTTCTTTTCGATAAACAAAATAATTACAGTGACTATATTTTCATCACTGCAATTATTCTGCTTAATTTTTTATCATTTTTCCTTTTCTGATGTAACGTTTTCCGTCCCATAAGCCTGCAATGCCCGTGGAACGTTTCCCTGCATCAGTTTCGACAAATGATCAATGACTTTCTGTGGATCTTCCTTCATATCATCCTCAATCCAATCCAGCATCAGACCAACAAAGGCATGTTTATAGAAGTGGGCAATAAATTCTTTTTCTTTTTCTTCGATGATCATATCCTTCGCTTCTTCGTTGACCACATTGATTAAAAGATCATACGTCACTTGATTGAGATATTTCTCAATCTGTTCCCGTGAAACACAGCGGTAGACATTAATAATGAATGGTTTATTCTCTTTGACAGCTTCAAAAATCTGCAGAAAGCCCTGCTGCCATGTATTGTAAGTCTTATTCCCTGCCAATGCTTTGGAGGCATCTTCATAGCAGGACCATTCCACCAGATCATAAATATCCTTGAAATGATAGTAGAAGGTCATGCGATTGATTCCACAGTCTTCTGCAATGTCATTGATGGTAATCTTGTCGAGCGGCTTCTGCAGCAATAAGTGTTTTAAAGAAGCTTCTAATGCCCGTTTCGTTGTCTGTGACATAAATGTCCTTGAAAGAATACTTTCTTTTCCTACGGCCTATTTTACAACATGCATGACGCAATAAAAAGGAATGACTTTTCGGTCACTCCTGATTTCGATAAGCAATTTCTTTTGGTGAATCACAAACTGGGCAATGGTCCGGTGTTTCTTTCCCTTTAAAGACAAAACCGCATACTTCGCAACGGAATTCTTTGATTTGAGAGACGTCTTCGGTCTTTGTTTCGTTCTTTCCCTTATCTTGATTCGAAACAAATACGGCCGCAATGTCTTCAACAATACCGGCATCAATTTTCCCAGAGGATGCCATGGAACGCATGATATCAATCGACTGGGAATAAGGGAACTTTTTCTTAT
>Ga0183095_10802_pt1 | contig 56418 bp, 49 predicted proteins | sample BioMet4_FD_130346 | JGI IMG/M metagenome (GOLD analysis project Ga0183095, IMG submission 130346) | Microbial communities from bioreactor (seeded with sewage sludge) at LBNL, California, USA - Biofuel metagenome 4 (v2) (version 3) | ecosystem: Engineered > Bioreactor > Anaerobic > Unclassified ...
GCTGTCAGATTTCAAGTCGATAGAAAATTGGTACATAACCTGGCGTCTGTAAAACACACCCCCAACGGATTTAATTGCTGCATATATTATTTAAAGACATTCAACATAGGTCCCTTGCTGTGGGTAAACTATGCAGTATCATAATATTGTGCAGAAATATTACTGACAAACTAACGCTAATATGCTATGACGCTAATTGGCTCATAAAATGTGGAATATATAATCAGGACGGAAGCATTAACCTCAACCAGCCCAACCCGAACTACAGCGCACTGCATATTAATTAAGTCAACATATGCATTAGATCCGCCATTGTTCCGTGTAATTTGTAAAGTAGTCACCATATAAAAAGGATTTTCCAAAAGCACATTTTAGTCCCGGCTGTTGCGGTAGTAGAGAGTATTTATTTTACGAAGAGTTTTATATTATGCAAAAAACGACGACTTGGAAAATCCATATCTATCATTTGGGGAAGTTCTACTTTATAAAATTTCTGATGGCACTGCCAGTGTGGAAGTCCCGTTCCACACTGAGACCCTGTGGATGTCTTTAGTGCAAATGGCGGAACTTTTTCAGAAGGATAAATCGACCATTTCAAAGCATATAAAAAATATTTTTAATGAGGAAGAGCTAGTCAAGAACTCAGTTGTTGCAAATTATGCAACAACTGCAAGTGATGGAAAAACATATCAAGTAAAATATTATTCCGGCAAACTTAAAAAAACACAAAAAACTCTTATGCAGATCAGGCAGTCGTCCTATGGACGTTAAAGTTATTAATTGTCATATATAAAGGAAAAGATCGGAATCAACTGCAGGGTTCCGATCATGTTATTGTTTTTCACCTAAACTATCCGCAAAAGCTTACTGGAGCAGAAGAATCAGAATTTGTCTTTACCAGGTAACTTTGTATTGCGTGAACGGTTTCTTCATTCATAGAATATGACAGTCTGAGTATTTCCCTGTAGGATGGCTGTGAAGCAAATCCAATAGTTTGTTCCAAAAATGTTTTCAATGCTTTGCATCTCTCGCACAGGGCCTCAGCTATGAAGATCCCTTGTTTCGTCATTGCAATTTCCCCGCAAGGACTTTTTTGAATCAGCCCTTGGTCAGTAAGGAGCCTAATAGCCCTTGTGACGCTGGGCTTTGAAACTTGAAGGTCGTTTGCCAAATCAACAGGATGTACACTGCTGTTGTAGCGGTACAAACGATAGATAGTTTCCAGATAAGTAAAATTAGAAAGAGAGAGTTCTTTTCGATCCATGTTATCACCGTCCCATAGTCTGCTGACCTGCAAAAGCTGCTGGGTGATGCTGTTTTGCCTCATTGTATCTGTTATGGTCCCACTTGGTCTGTGCTGCAACCGGATCAATGTGAACTACTAATTCCACACCCTGATCTTGCATGCCTAATTCCGTTTGGAACAGAGCCTCGTGTACTTTAAGCAATGGCACATTAGAAGGAACCTCGGCATGAACAGAAGCTAGAATTTTCTCCGGCCCATAATCATGCACAACAAGGTCATGAAACCCTACAACATATTTTGCTTTCAGCACTGCCTCAGAAATGAGGTTAAAAATTGCCGGATCAGGCGCTTTTCCAATTAGAGATGACGCTGCGCGTTTTGCGACAGAAAATCCGGAGGAAATGATAATTCCAGAGATGAGCAGCCCAAGAGGACCGTCCACAGGGACACCTGTCATTTTCGTAAACAGCAGAGAAAAAGAGGCAACAGACAATATAAGAACATCTCCCATAGCGTCCAATGAGGCTGCAGTCAGAGTCTGCGAAGAAAACTTTTGTGCGTATTTTAGGTTAATATAGCTACACAGCAGTTTCAGCAGAATAGAAATCATCATTAAAATAAATGCAACCTTACTGAATCTCACTACTACAGGATTCAGAATTTTTAGAAAAGAAGTTTTGGCAAAAAACACTCCGATTCCTATCATAATCACACCTACAAATAAGGATGACAGATATTCTACACGTCCAAAGCCAAAGGGGTGTTTACGATCAGCCGGTTTACCAACAAACAGAAACGAAACAACCGTGATGACAGATGCGGCAGCATCCACAGAATTGTGAAACGCATCTGCCGTCAGTGTTGTACTGCCTGTCATAATGCTTGCGAAAAGTTCCAACACAAATATCATGCCATTGATAAAAATCCCAGCAATACCGACCCAAAGCCCCGATTTCTCACGCGAATTTATGATGATGGATTTTGTAAAATTCAAGGGCATTCACCCCATCTTTGTATAGCCGCTTTGACAGATGATTTTGAGTTCAAAAAGATCTTCTATCATCAAAATCTTCGTGTTTGTGATGGACACAGTTATGATGATGGGAACCACCACCGCCATGGTGTCCACTAAACCCATGATGATGCCTGTGCATTGGGCCGTCTTCGCAAGCGGAAGAATCCATGGCATCCAGATGGGCTGCGAGTTTTTCCGTCAAACGCAGCATTTCGTCAATTTCTTCTGCATTAAGTCCCTCAAAGAGTTTTTCAGTCAACTGAGCATTTGTCTTTTTGGATTCATCTGCAACAGCTTTTCCTTTCTCCGTGAGGAAAATATGCATTACACGCTGGTCTTTTTCATCCTGCTCTCGCCGAATAAGCCCCAACTGTTCTATTTTTACAAGCATTTCTGTCATGCTGGATGGGCGGACATCCATTTCGATGGCCAAATCCCGCTGAATCACGCCATCATTTTTCGCAATAAGCAGTAGCAGACGGGCCTGCTCATGGTAATGACCTTCCTTGTGTCCTAGTCGGTGTGCGTTTCGGTGAAGCTGACGTCCAAGCCGATGAAGAGCCGTATATAAATCCACGGCATGATTTTGTTCCATAATAAGCGCCTCCAAAATATATTTAGGTTCCTAACTTCTTGTAAGCGTATCACTCCAATTTAAGAATGTCAACAATTAATTTAGGTGGCTAAATATATTTTCAGGGAATTATAGCGCTCCCCATAAATGTGACATGAAAAATATGACAGAAACGAATACAATAATAAAATGAAAATACATGTAACGCGGAATTCAAACCGAAAATCATAATTGGAGCACTCAGCGGACAGCAAACACTCCATGAGCTGTCCGGTAAGTATCAAATATCCCCTTGAAGTCAGGACCCTCATATATATGACCAATACCATTGAAGGATTCAACCGTCAGCTTAGAAAAGTCGCCAAATCCAAGACTGTATTTACTGCACATGACAGCCTGCTAAAAATGCTTTACCTGACAATGATGAACATAACTAGGAAATGGACCGGGCGCCGTAAGGACTGGGGCATTATCCACTCCCAGCTGGAGGTATTTTTCGAAGACAGGATCTAAAGAAAATTTCCTGTCTAAGATAGAATACATAGCCTAAATATTGCTGTGTCCAACTGCCTGTTATTGGATATAATTAAAAAAATCCGCAGCTGAAAGCAACACCGGACCCATATTTCAAACGCCTTTTTTGTCCGCACTCCCATCTCTAATATTCGTTTTACCGTATGGAATTTCACTCTTGATTTCTTCTAAACTGTATATATAGTTATTAATAAGTTAGAAAATTCTGTACACAATAATTAGACGGGGGGTAGTGTTATGTTTAAAGCAAAAGTTGGTTCAAGCATTTCACCAAATGCAAAGGCAGCTGGAATTGAAGCTGCAGCTGCGGCAAAAGAAGGGCTTAATGCAGTGAAAATGGCCTTTGTATATGGAAGCTGCGCATATGACATTGACGACATGATGGCTGGTGTCAGGGAAGCGTTGCCCGGAGTTCCTGCCCTTGGTAACACATCATTTACCGGAATCATAACCCCTGACGGTTTTGTGAGTTCTGATAACGGTTTTGTTGGTGTAATGGCCTTTTCCGATGAAAATATGACAGTCGGATTTGCTGCTGAGGAACGCGGATCTGATCCGTTTGAGACAGGAAGGGCTATTGCTATTGAGGCTATGAAGAAGGCAGGAAAAACATGTGCGCCAAATTTCTTTTATATGGCTGCATCACCAGCAGAAGAAGAATTTTATCTTAAAGGTATCAGTTCTGTAATTGGCAGAGTACCTTTTTTCGGAGGCAGTGCTGCAGATAATACCATTGAGGGCAAATGGAAACTATATCTTTGTGACAAAAATTTTGCAGATGGTGTTATTGTTGCTTTCTTCTACACAGATGTCAAGATGACCAATCTATTTACCGGCGGTTATCGGGAGACAGATGACTTCGGCGTAATCACGAAAATCAATGGGAATCGCACCCTTGTGGAGATTGACGGTGTACCGGCAATTCAAAAGTATGCTGAATGGATGGGATGTGACAAGGCATCTCTTTCGGGAAGGAATCTGCTCGCTACCGCAATATGCGCACCCCTTGGAGTGAAAGACCGCCTGGGTGATTTAATCGCAATACGCCATCCGATGAATGGCAATACAGACGGATCAATGGCAATAGGCAACAACCTTGCTGAAAAAACATGCGTTATACGTATGGAGGCTACTGTTGATGAACTTATTGATTCCACAGGCAACGCACTTAAATCTCTGGTTGCGAAAATGAACACTAAACCAGTGGCGTTTCACCTTGTACACTGTGGAGGACGCAGGGCCGGAATCGGAGACCGCGTAGAAGAAGTAGCTGCACAGATCAAAAAAACGGCTGGAGATGTTCCTTTTATAGTGGAATTTACGTTCGGTGAATACGGTTTTGAGAGCGATAACAATAATACCTGCGGCGGACTTATGCTCTCTTTTACTGGTTTTGGCAAATAGCAGGCAAAATTCTGAAGCGAGGAGAAATATATCATGAAAATGATCATTAACGGAAAAGCGGTGGATGCATCCGACGGAAAGGTTTTGGAAATAATAAACCCTGCCACAGGGAAAGTCATTGATACCGTGCCTGCAGCGACAACTGAAGATGTAAATATGGCGGTAGCCGCGGCTAAATCAGGACAAAAAATATGGGCAAAAATTCCGGTCTATAAAAAAGTTGAAATTATCAGGAATTTTATTGCGCTCGTTGCTGAAAACAAGGAAGATCTTGCAAAATTACTCTCTGACGAGACAGGTAAACCAATTGTTGAAGCAAGAGCTGAAATAGGAAACATTCCAATTGCATTTGAAGCATTCTCAGAAAAAGCAAAGCATCTCTATGGTGAAATTGTTCCGCCAGGGCTTGAGGCCGGACAGGACAAGAATATTCTTTTCACTCAAAGAGAACCGATAGGCGTTGTTGCATGCATAATCCCCTTCAACTTTCCATGCGATCTGTTTGACCAAAAAGTTGCACCAGCCCTCCTTGCAGGAAATGCAGCGATTGTAAAACCATCAACGGATAACCCCCTTACACTCTGCAGACTTACTGCGCTTCTGGTAGAGGCTGGCGTCACAGACGGAGTTATTGAAATAATCACAGGACCTGGCTCTGTAGTCGGCAGTATGCTCTGTTCAAACCCTGACGTACACCTTATAACGCTGACCGGCTCAACGGAAGTTGGAATTGAGACCGCAAAAACAGCAGCAGGCAATCTTACCCACACAGCACTTGAGCTTGGGGGAAATGATGCGTTTATCGTGCTTGAGGACGCAGATGTAGATCTCGCCACGGATGAGCTCATCTGGGGACGTATGTATAATACAGGGCAAGTGTGCTGCGCTTCGAAACGCTTCTTGGTCCACAGAAACCGCCTGGATGAATTCACAAAAAAAGCAGTCGAAAAAATCAGTGCTATAAAAGTTGGCATGCCGTCAAATGAAGATACACGTCTCGGGTGCCTTATAAGCGAAAAAGCTGCAATTAAAGTCGAAAAACAAGTTGCTCTTACAATCCAGCAGGGAGGTAAAATAATACTTGGCGGAAAGAGAACCGGTGCGTTTTACGACCCCACAGTAATAATCAACGTCCCCAAAACAGCCGATGTAGCGAAAGACATGGAAATATTTGGCCCTGTGGTACCCATAATCGCATTTGATACGACTGAAGAAGCAATAGAGATAGCAAACGCGTCAAAGTTTGGACTGTGCGGGTGTGTATTCTCAAAGGATATGAAGGAGTCATTTTATGTTGCTAACGCTCTTGAATGCGGCGGCGCTGTAATTAATGGAGCCAGTTTCTTCCGGAGTTTTGAAATGCCGTTTGGTGGCTATAAATTCTCAGGCATCGGCACAGAAGGTGTAATGTCAACTTTCAACGAAATGACAAGGACAAAATCAATCATTCTAAAGAATATAATTATGTAAAATAATATCTCTCAAATTTAAATCTGTACTATTTATTATAAAAGGGAGAAATTATTTATACTTAGTTTCTCCCTTTTTCTAATGTTTATCTCGTAGCTATGTGAATCTGGATTAATAAATCTACATGCTTGTTTTTTACAGTTATAAAATCCAGGATGGGGATGCAGGCATTGGGGATTGTGTTTAAGTCACTCACAATTAGACTCCGCTTATATACTGAAAATAAAATCATGAAACACTATATGTAACAGACCAAGTGTTCACATTATATAAGAATCAAAAACGTTATTTACAGTAAATCGGGATAAAAAATAATCCAGCATTTTTGGGGTCGGCAGTGCGGACAAAATCTAGGATAGTCACCTTGGACTGGGTTTGAGCAACCAGATCCAACTTTTGCCTATACTCCATTGGGCTCATTGCGGTCAATTATAGACCGGCGGTTACAGTTCTGTCATATTTTTCATGTCTCATTTCTTGGGAACACTATAATGGACCGGGCGCCGTAAGGACTGGGGCGCGATCCACTCCCAGCTGGAGGTGTTTTTCGAAGACAGGATCCAAAGAAAATTTCCTGTCTCAGATAGAATGCATAGCCTAAATATTGCTGTGTCCAACTGTCTGTTATTGGATATAATTAAAAAGATCCGTAGCTAAAACCAGTACCAGACCTATATTTCAAACGCCTCGTTTTGTACCTGTTAGGATTTTACACAAAATCTGGGACTTGTTGCGTAGTCCAACTTTTTGTCCGCACCCCCGTCCCCGCATATTCACAAATAAATTGACTCTATTTTTTTACAGCTACCATCATGCCGTCTCCGATTGGCAGCAACGTGCTCTCCAATTCGGATATATTTGTGACAAGATGGTTGAATACATTTACAGGCTCCACTTGGCTTCCCCATTTTTCATCAAGTTCCATAACAGGAAACAGAGCATCATCCGCAATAAAAATACCGCCGGATTTTAAAATCCTGATACAGTCCTTTAGTAAGACAGGATAAAGCTGCTTGTCAGCATCCTGAAAAATAAAATCAAAAGAATCATCCGGAAAGCTTGGAACTATCTCGCTAGCGTCACCAAATTCGATTTGTATGATATCATCCACGCCGGAGTTTACAAAATTATGATGCGCCTCCTGCGCAGCAGTTTTGTCAAATTCTATTGTTGTAATTGTTCCGCCGAACTCCCGTGCAGTAATCGCCATGGATACAGTTGAAAATCCAATGCTTGTTCCAATTTCAAGTATCCTCTCGGGTTTCTTAATCTGCAGCATCAGCTGAAGAAAACGTACAGCATCATCATCCACTACCGAGATAAAATTTTTCCAGCCTGTTTTATCTACAAATTCCTTTTTTCTGATAGCACCTTTCGCTTTATACAGATCTTCGATATAGTTTTGATATTTTTCCAGCATATCCAAATTTCTCATCCTTTCAAGCACAGCCATCTTAAGTTCGTTTATAGACAAAACAAGTCAATTCCAAATGTGGTATATAAGTGGCCAAAGCAATTTATATTTTTATTATATTACTTTAGGCACTGCTGACACTGTCCGTGCGGTAATAATGTTTTCCAGATGTTCTTCATTCTGAAAACAAAGCTTAAATTACCATATCGGGGTTATAGTGTTCCAAATCTCTTAAAACCGACCAGGCGCACTTTTTTTGAACTGCTGCAAAATTTGCAACAGTTGTGATGTCCTGCTATTACGCGTAAGAGCGTTGTTTATGTGTTTGCCTATTGTTTTATAACTGCCATTTAATCCCTGCCAAACCATACAAATATCACCATCTGTCCTGGTATCAAGGCAGACGGCACTATCAGCAGCCTTATAAAGTACAATGTCCGTTTGGGGTTTTAGTATACTTACCTGTCCTACTATTGTTTTATTCTCAGTTTTTACCTGAACCGAGACTTTTTGATTTCTGCCATCCTGCGTAATAAGATTCTTTAACAGCAGATTTGAAACACATCCTGTCCATCATGCGCAGGCTCTCCACAGATGTCCCTGCAGGTGTACATGCCTGGACAATCAGCTCCTTGATGTCCGCTCCGCTATCTTCCCACATTTTGAGGCATCCTTTCACTGTCTGAAAAACCATTTCAACGGAAGTTTTATAATCCAGGCCGCAAAGGACAGCAGAATCAATCATGGAATCGAAATAATACAGTACCGGCGCAGGGCTGACTATTGAAGTGAATATATCTATTTTGTCCTCAGAAACACTGAAGCATTTCCCCAATGCACCGATCATGGCAAGAATTTTTGTTTTCTCGTCCGGGAGGACATTGCTGCTGAATGTAACAGGGATAGCCCCCTCCCCCATCCGGCTCGGCGGATTGGGGAGCATCCTTACTGCCTTGAGATTATCTATCGCACCTGAATAAAGGGAAAGCGGAACTCCGGCAGCCACAGAAATCAGGACCTTAGAATCCATATTTACAGATTTAAGGTCATTGATGACGGCTGGCACAACATGCGGAAGCACACAAACAAATACTATATCTGAAACACTGGCTGCATCAATGTTATCCTTGGCAACATTGATGCCATATTTTAATTTTAAATCCGCTGTTCTTGAGGTATTAGGTCCTGATATAAAAACCGAAGAACTATCAACTGCCCCGCTGTCTGTCAGCCTGTTAATCAGTATTTCCGCAATGTGCCCTGATCCGATAAATGAGATCTTTTGCTGCATGGGGTCCACCTCCGTTTTATTATGTTCATGATACATAGCCGAGGAATTAAAAATTTACATAGGCGATATTATACCCATAAACCAATAGTTTTGTATTTGTTTTTTATAAAAACATACAGATAGTATTATTAAAAACGGTACCCTCAATTCCAAGTCTTTTCGGAACTTTAACCATGTAAAAAGAACATAATGTCCCGTGATATATCTGAATAAATACTGCTGCAATGATATAATATCCACAGTGTGCAATTGGAATATACTTTTCCGCCTGAAGCAAAAATGCGATTGTTCCGCAGAACTTGTTAATAAGAAATCTACTGTATAAAAACCGTATAAATTTTATTATACAAAGAACAATAAAAGCTTGATATCACACATATTATTCATTTTATGCAGGTCCCAATATCGCCCACCAACTTAGTTATTCACAGTTATCTATACATACGGGGAACCCTGCTCATGACAGTTTTTTTTCATTTTTAAGCTGGCCACGGATACCTGCAGATAACTATATGTCCCCAAACATCAACCTCCCTTTATTACATTTTTCTATATATTTAAAAAATGGAAAAGCATGATTCTGACACGCTTTTCCCACATAAATCACATATTTCAACTGTAGAATATCTGGTACGGTGAGCAGAAAAAATATACAGCACATATATTTTCACTGATACTGAATGTGACGGAGGGGTTTAAATGAACCTAAAAACGATTCTCAAATCAAAAAAACTTATTGCTGCAATAGTGGCATTGGCCTTCATGTCAGGAACTGCGCTGGCACAATCGCAGCCGCAGCTGCCGCCTGATAATCAGTATGGGCAGAAAACAATTTCCGTAACAAAAGATTCCGGACAGCCAGGACAGCAGCCCAAAACAATAAAAACACAGAAGGAACAGCAGACAAAGCCGCAGCCTGGGCAGCAGGTAAAACCGCTGAAAACACAGAAGGTAAAACAAGTCAAGCTTCTGACATCACAGCAGGTTAAACCGTTAGAACAACAAAAAGTCAAACAGGTAAAGCTGCTAAAGACACAAAAGGTCAAAAAGGGAAAGCAATTAAAAATTAAAAAGACAAAACAGGAAAAACCGCTGCAGGGACAACAGGCAAAGCCGGTGAAGCCGCAGCAGGTAAAACCTGTAAAACAGCCGTAATTAAAATGGCACTTTGAGGTTTCCATGGAGCAAACACAGAGATAATATATTTAATAAAGGCCCCATTCGTTATGAACGGGGCCTCAGTTTTAGTATATATAAGCAGACTGAATGTGAAGATCTGTCAATTAAATTATGAAATAGTTTTTTTCAGCCTGTTTATAGATGTTGATGTTAAAAGAATAACTTCAATTACCAATAAGCATGAGAAGGCATAAAAACCGGTATTACTGCCCATAATTTCGCTTATTTTGCCTATTATAAGCGGACCGGCAAAATAGCCTATCCCCCAGAAAAGATAATATGCCCCTGATATAGTTCCCTTTAACGAGTTAGGAGCGGTATTGTTCAGGAAGGTCATTGAAGATATATAGAATATTCCAAGACCCAGACCGGCAACGGTCAAAAGCACGCTTATCATCGGGGTATCAAGATTTGGGAATATACCGATCCCGAGAGCTGCAACAGCCAGGCCAAGAACCATAAACCACTCCCTCCCGAATTTATCCGACAGAGGTCCGGTTATTGCCTGTGATAGGCTGATCGCCGCATAAAACAGTGAAAATATGACCTGAACAAACAGCTGGCTGCATCCTTTTGTACTTAACAGAAATGCAGGTATGACAGTAAGGAACAGACCATATCCGGCTCCATACAGTGTAATCCCAGACAGGGCAGCAAATATCGTTCTGTCTGATGCCAGCATAACGATATGTTTTATGCTTATTGTTTCTTTACCGGCATTATTGCTGCTATCGGCTCTGTCAACCAAACAATAAATTATCACAGCTCCGGTTAAACACCCAACAGCATAAAGCAGAAATGCCGTACTCTCAGTGCAGAATTTAAGTACAGCTATTCCAAGAATCGGTCCGAACATTAACCCTGAGTGCAGCACCGCATTATAAATTCCCATCACTTTACCTTTTGCATCAGGGAATTTAATTGACAACAGTGCAGGAGCAAGTGCCCATACAGGAGCTTCTCCTGCTCCCTGAACGATCCGCCCCACAAAAATCAGGGCCGCCCTGTCAGAAAAATAATAAACCATTCCTGCCGCACAGCACATAAGATAACCGGCAACCAGAAAAAGTTTGAATCCGTACCTGTCTGACAGTGTCCCGATCGGGATCTGTAAAATTATGTAGGAAACAGCAAATGCTGATGTGATATAACTCACAGCAAAATTTGCCCCAGTGAGACTCAGAACCCTATGGGGAAGCAGTGAACTAATCATGCCTACCCCAAGCATCATCATAAATACGGACAGGTTAAGTCCGTAAAGCGTTTTTTTATTTAACATTTTTCCTCCTTATCAGGGGGAAAAAAGTATCCCCCTATATCGGCAAAAACAATCGTCCCATTCCAGTAAAAGTCCTCATGACGACAGTTCCTTTGCAAGGAGGCGGTGACTGAAGAATAAATTGCTCCATTCTGACGTTGATAATAGTTTTCATAATAATATGTCCGCCTTTCTAAAAAAGATTCACTGATTTACCTGTAAGATTTCATTGAAACATGTAAACTGTCCGGAGTATATCACTGATAATCCGCAGTGTACAAGACAGAAATATATAACCGATTTTTATGCTGAAACTTTTGGATAAATTGATAATTGTAATGTAAGTGGGATGGAAAACATTCAGATAAAACAAAATATGAATAATTGAGATAAAAATGGTTTATCTATAAATGCTTTACCTTAGTTATAAGGGTATGGGCACTGATTTTTATTGCAATCGGTGTCAATATCCTTATAAAAACTTATTTAAATGATTAATTTTTTTCATTTTAAAATTTCCGGTGAGTTTTCATGTATCTTGATAATTCTGCATATTATTAAGTGCATTAAATGTAAAAATTTATATTCAGGAATGTCCTAATCCAGATAATCTCCGAAACTGTAATTGTCATACTTTTTCTTTATTCTAAGGATGAAGGAATCGTCAGGCTGGGCGGCTTCCTCTACTATCTTATAATTAATCTTGGCTTGATCCATCGTAACCTTATAGCGCTCAACCTCTGATTTAAGAGTACGGACCGCCAGCGCATGACCTAAATCATTTTTAAGCATGAAATGAATCGTCTGCTAGATACAGGCAGCTTTAATACGTTTCATGAGTAAATTACCTCCTATCATTGTATGCAGTATGTATATATATTTTATCATTATTTAACAATTAGCTGTAAGAGGTCAAAATTATGGTATTAAAGAATTATATAAAATCATCCTCCGTGTTTTAATAGATACATAATTCAAGATATGTATAATGCTCCATATATTTTTATTATCTATTGAGAACAAAAACAATGAGGTTATAGCAGCGTGCAGACAAAAAGCTTGACACACAAGAGTTTTATGGATCAGTTTGAACATCATTATTATTAAACAGAATACTTGATGCAGCCCTATATCACATCTAAAATATCAGGTATTCAAATTATATTAATCAAATTGGTCAATTATCTTTGAACCGCGTGGATACAGTCGTATGAAAGAAACAATTTTAATCAAATAACAGGTTTTCCTAAAACAAGTCCAAATTTTTAATTAACTATTGCACTATTATCAAATAATTTTAAATTACAATGCTTAATTAGTATTTATACCATTAAAATACTATCCTTGTTTTTTACTTTCAAATATTTGCTCTAAAACAGGGAACATAAAGTGATTTTTATTGAACGAATAGAAATTCCAAACCGCTTCCTGCCTCTTTATTAAAAGTTCGTTGTCGACTAATATCTTTAGATGATACGAGAGGGCTGATTGAGCTATTGCAAAATATTTAGACAAACTGCAAACACATTTTTCATCATTTTGGTATAAGTAGAAAACTATGTCCAATCTAAGCTCATCAGACAATGCTTTAAAGCAATTTATGTATCTTAAAAATTGTGCATCCATATTACCAACCCCACATATATCAATAATTTTTGATATATATATTGTATAAATAACATAGTATCTGTCAACTAAAAATAAAATATGAGAGGCGTAAGATAACTTCTTTACAACCTCCCTGCAGCACTAATATATACAGCTGACTAAAGATTCATTCACTTAAGCATCCATTTCATCCTGTATAAATTGTTTTATTTCGTTTTTGCTCGGCACCCTTCCCATAGACTTGACTTTCCCATTGATAACAATTGCAGGGGCTTTCATAACACCGTATTCCAGCATTTTTTGCATATCACTTATTTTTGCAACAGTTGCCGAAATGCCTATCTCCTTGAGCACATCTTCCGTTGTTTCCTGTAACCCATAATTTGAACAGCAGGATACTAATATTTTGATATCCATCATATACTCACCTTCCGTATTGATTTATGTTGTTTCAAAAATCTGTATGAAACAGATAATTTGACATTATTTATGCAAGAACGAAATTAAATAAATATCCGACTAAAATAATTGTTACTGCCATTATTTCAACAAAAACCGACAGCAGTTTCGGCTTTAAAACCCTGCGCAAAATAATTATTGAAGGCAGGCTTAAGGCTGTTACAGCCATCATAAATGATAGTGCAGTGCCAATCTGGACTCCCAATTTAGTAAGCTCACTTACTATAGGAAGAATGCCTGCCGCATTGGAATAGAGTGGGATACCGATCAGAACTGCAATCGGAACTGCTAATGGGTTACTGCTCCCAACTGCTCGTGCAAACCAGTCTCCTGGCGTCCAGCCATGTAAAACAGCACCAAAAATCAGACCAATAATGACGTGTATCCATATATTTTTAAGTGTACCTAAATCAGCTTTCCATGCATCTGAGAATCTTTGTTTCCATGTAGGTTTAACAATATCAACAGAACCCAATTTCACGTTGTAGATATCTTGCTCCAAATATTTTTCCATTTTGAGCTTACCTATAATTACCCCTGAGACAATAGCTACAGTTAGGCCAGTTGCTATATATAAGGAGGCTATCTTCCACCCAAACAATCCCCAGAGTAAAGCAACGGCTACCTCATTTACCATTGGCGAAGAAATTAGAAATGAAAATGTAACACCAAGCGGGATACCTGCTTCAATGAAACCAATAAAAACAGGGACAGCCGAACATGAGCAGAATGGAGTTACAACTCCTAAGAGAGCACCGGTTATATTACCAATAATTCCTCTGACTTTTCCTTTTTCACCTAAAAGTTCCCTCGTCCTCTCGGGTGGGGAAAAACTTCTAATTACCCCTACCACAAATGTTATTGCAATGATCATCAGAAATATTACAATCGCATCCGTAAAGAAAAAATCAATTGCTTTAATATAACGCTGTGAATATAGAAATGAATCATTAATATGAAATAAATCTAAAAAAAATTTAATAAACAAATTGACAACATAAACCATAGTATCTACTACCCAACTCATAAAAATTCCTCCATTTTAGAAAACATGCTGACAAACATTCTTAATTCAAAATAGTATTTTTTAAGTGAATTAAACCAAATATCTCACTGATATTGTTGCATCCGCGCATTTTCCGGATATAAACTACCGCTGCATGAATTTAAACGCTTACATCAAATAATTTTAATATATACATCAAAATTATTTGATGTAACGATCATATACTAGAATTTTTCAAATGTCAACATGTACATCTAAAATTTTTGATATAAGCAGTCATGCTGTAAAATTAATCTGATGGCACAGCATCACTGGCAAAGCACTGTACTTTATCTAGAAGCAAACGTGAGATATGCTTCAATGCAAAGATAGTATATTTACAAGATTACTAATGGGATGCGCTGAAACCCCACCGTATAAATACAGCTGGGCGAAAAGCCCAACATTTAATTTTTCCATTCCGAAGTACCCTAAAATACGCCTAAAGGACCACTATAACAGCACTATTCACCAATCCCAAACCCATCACAATACCAACTGGACATATTCTGCATTGTGTTTTATTGCTATTCTGGCCTTTAAAGCATTGACAGTATGGCTTTTTAAAAGAACGTCTGAGAAGTGATAAATAATTTACTGTTTTGGTCAGCATGTATTCCAAAACCTTATAATTGTGTGATGCATTTTTCCATAAGTCAGGAAGCTTATCATTGCTTTGCAACAGGGTTAATTTTTGTCTTTTGGTCCTGATAATACTGTTCTCAGTAATTGCCCGAGATATGTGTATGTATAATCCTACGGGCATATGGTATACACTCGTCGGGTCCACCAACATATATTGCAGTTTGCTTTGGCTGTGTTTTATGAAAGTATATTTTGAGGCACAGAGATTTACTGTTTAAGGCTAAATTCACTGATAATCTGTAAATAATGAATAAACAACGTATATGCAAACAATCAACCCTATTTTTGTTCAATTAAGATGAAATATGATATTAAAATTTTAATATTTCTTCTCTATTTTATTATCGAATAATATATACTTAGTATGGATTTGAATATTTAATTCAAAATGCAGATTACTGAAGAAAGAAGTGTTTTACATGATAGGACGAGTCGTTATAACAGGAAGAAATAACAACTTGTTTTTAGTCCGCCTTGAAGATGGGTATTCCATTATAAGGCTGCCTGGTTTTTATGCGGATATTGGCGATTCACTGGATATTTCGCCTGATTCTGACGGCGAATATAAAATTGACAATTTGTCCAATAACATACAAAACATAAACGCAGTAATAATCGGTACGTTTAAGGATATTGAATCAGCACTTCGTTTAATGTAACAAGTTAAATATTTATTATCAACTCAAACCATGTATTCTATCGTCATGGCGTGTTCCAAAGCTTTTAAATTTCCTGTATTGACAGTTCTGCTCAGTGCCATGCTACGGCAAAGATAGTACCAGATTCGTTTTGATAAGTGGATAAGTGCTCTGGTCACTAAATATTTAACCATGCGGCGCTTTTTCTGTTGTGTCTGCGAACAAGCAGCAAAGGTGAATCTTCCCTCTGCACTGATGTTTTCTGTTTATGCAAATGGAGTAACCTTCAGCAATAAGTTGAAAATTTTGACTTGGGTTTCAAAAATGGGCTTGTATATACATATGTATACATCTAAACTTCTATCCATGATTTTTCACAACAGTTATATTGATGCATATCCGCCTGTAAATGTTAAATATAAGCAGTTAAAGATTAATCTATACTGAGAAAGCCCGTTTTATGTAAGAAGACCCTGCCGTGTATTGCCTGTTCATATAATGAAAATAGGTATTAGTAATTGCTGCTTGCTATTTAATAAATATATCTGATAAACACCCTGTACAATCCATATAAAACAATTAGCCAAATAACAACTATCACACAAGCTGCAGCCCATATCTCAGGCTTGACGGACGGAGGGCCGTTTTCAGCTTCCAGGCGGCATTGCTCCATTATTCCCGCAGGAATGATCTTAATTAAAAGGTATATGCACAGCGGCAGCAGTATAACATCATCCAGATATCCCAAAACAGGGATAAAATCAGGGATAAGATCTATCGGACTCAGCGCGTAGCCGACTATAACAGCGGCAAGCACTTTTATATAAAGCGGTGTTTCCTTATGCTTCATAACAAAGCAGATGGCAATTATTTCATTTTTAAGTTTAAGTGCCCCTTGTTTAAGTCTCTGACCAAGCTTCAGCTTTAGGTTATTTATATGTCCGGTGTTTACGTCCTTAAAATTCTGCATCGCAGTATTGTAACCCCATGCTGGTTATAATGAAATGGTCACTGCAAATTCAAAATCAAGTGCAAAGGATATTTTCACTGTAAATGATCTGCTACATAATAAAGATTGTAATCATTCTAAAAAATAGCTTAAAATGATTCAATAAGAATAACAGGTTCTTGTTCCCGAGGAGGATTTTTACAATGCACTTGATAAATATGCTGCTTCCGACCCTGGAACATTTTCGAATACTGGGATACTGGATCATCCTTGCTCTGGCCTTCTGCGAATCAACAGCATTTATAGGCATGATAATCCCGGGCGTTCTGCTTTTCCCTGCAGTAGGTTTTCTTGTTGCCCGCAGCTATTTTGATCCTGCAGATGCATTCTGGTTCTGTTTTTTCGGCTCAATGGGAGGTTACTGTCTCAGCTATTACATAGGCAGCAAAGGGGAAGGGATTGCGGCCCATTTCAGGAGTCTGGCTCCGCAAGTGGAATCCGGAAAGAAATTTTTGACGAAATACGGACTATGGGCAATGCTTCCAGGAAGATTCATGGCCATAGGTGCCATAATGCCATTTTTGGTTGGTTTCGCCCGCACTCCGTTCCGCCTTTTCTTCATATATGCAATTGCATGCAATGCCATTGGGATGGGCTGCTACCTGCTGGCCGGATATTTGACCTGGCATGCATGGATTTCGCTTGGAATCTGGTTCACAAGACTGCTGTTCTTTCTTGTTACGATTGCCGGGCTGCTCTTTCTTCTTTTCCTGTCCAGAACGCTAGTAATTAAAGGTGCCTGGCCCGCATTTACAGTTATGACTTCTATCATCGCTCCAATATGGAATAGGGGCCTAAAACTTACGGCAGTTAAATCGTTTACAGAACACCATGCCAAAGTTACCCGTTTTATAAAAGAGCGGTTTGACCCATCCAGATTTGAGGGCCTGCCGCTGACACTGCTGTGGTTGGCCCTGGCATATTCTGTCTTGCTGCTTGGCGGCCTTGTTCAGGACCTTCTGGCTTCCGATCCGATAGTAGAAGTCGATAAAAGGCTTGCTGCTCTTCTGCTTGTATTCAGGACACCATTTCTGCTATCTGTTTTCGTTAAGATTACCCTTCTGGGAAATTGGCAAATAATATCGGGCGGGGTATTTTTGTTCTCCCTGTACCTTTTTGCAGAACGTAAATTTAATTTTCTGATCCCTTTCTGGATATCCATGGGCGGATGCGGTTTCTTCACTACAGTTGGGAAATGGATTTTTCACAGGCAGAGACCTTTTGATATGACCCACATCCTGGAATTTTCCTTCCCCAGCGGGCACTCTGCCTATACAGCCTGTTTTTACGGTTTTCTTGCTTATTTCCTTATTCGTCAGACAAAGAACCGGACAAGACATGTGGATCTGATCTTTATCTGGATACTTATTTTCACAATGGTAGGCTTCAGCCGGCTTTATCTTGGAGTACATTATTTGAGCGATGTCCTTGCCGGCGGACTTCTTGGACTGTCCTGGCTGCTGATAGGCATCAGCCTCGTTGAATGGAAGGAAGCAAGGAATATCAATATGGCTCCCTTATCATTTCAACATGCAAATACACAAAGAAGAATACAGCATTTAGGGGCTCTCTTAATTGCTGTCTGGATATTTTTGTATATTTTTGCAGCAGCCAGCTACATCCCGCCATATTTTAAGGGAAGCAGGCAGCAGCCTGCCGTATTGAAACTAACATCTCCGCTTGCTCCGTTTGACTCCGGACGGCTCCCCAAATTTACGGAAACGATGTCAGGAAGGAATCAGGAGCCTATCAGTATCATGATAATCGTCAAAAACGAAAAAAACCTTGTGGAATCTATGAAAAAAGCAGGCTGGACTTTGGCAGATCCTATTTCAATACGTTCAGTTGCAAAAGCGTTTAAAGCTGCTCTGATGAATGAATCATATCAGCAGGCCCCTGTTACGCCATCTTTCTGGAATGCGCTTCCTCTTGATTTTGCCTTTGAAAAAGAAACTGCAAAGCACTCGATAAGGCAAAGACACCATATCAGGCTGTGGAAAACAGGCTGGCGCCTGCCTGACGGAGACTGGCAATATGTCGGCACGGCAAGCTTCGATAATGGAATCAACTGGCTTCATTTCAGCCATTCAATAGCTCCGGCCATTGACGTGGAACGGCAAACGCTGCTCAGTGACTGCATAAAAGCCAATATCATTTCTGATTTCAGTGAAACTGCTTTCGTGCCGCCAGCAATGGGGGCCAATTTCTCAGGAGATACTTTTTTCTCAGACGGGAAGATTGTGATCCTTTATCTGAACCCTTCTATTCCTTAACTTTTTTATATCCGCGCCCGTATTTGTATCCGAATCCCCAGCGCCATGCGAAAGGCAGCCACGGAGAGCCAAATATACGCACTGCGGCAAACATAAGCATTGCACAATATGGATGTCCTGACCGTTTTACTTCCTGCATAAGGGACACATCGGCTTCTTTGCGCATATGCTTTGTCCCGCCCTGCCAGTATTGCTTATCATGCGCAACACACGCACCCTCCCATGGAAGACTGCGCTTAAGGATATTTCTCCAGAACCATGACATGCCTCCTGAACAGCCGTCTGTTGCAAAAGGTTTCAGGGGTATCACCTCCCAGTAAAGCAGGCTTCATGTATTTTATATACATATTATCCAATTATCCAACCTTTAACCACATGTCACGCAAACTGAAGGGACTTCTGTCTCAAGGACAATCAATGGCAAGTTTACTGCTATCATTTATAATTCGATAATAAGTTTTTCTGCAAAAACCCAAACTTATACGGTAATATTTTGCAATATATTGATAAAATAAAGAACGCTGCAAGAATAAGATCCCTTTTACTGAAAGCGAGATGCACGCGGCATGCCAAAAACAATCAAAACAGATAATTATCTGTACTCTCTGATGATTATATTTATTTTGACTATGACCTTCTTTATTCTTGCATTTACAGTGTACAAGGAGAAGGATGTTATTAATGATAAAAAATTGCTTGAACAAAACCAGACTGCCCTTGTTGAAATAGGCAGAGATTTCACTGTAAACGAACTGGAACAGATAATTAATGATATTAAATATCTGAGCACCAGCCCTTTGTTTTTGGAATATATAAATAAGGACAGAGGCAAAAATAGTATTGAAAACGAGTGGATTGCATTTTCTGACAGTAAAATGAAATACGATCAGCTGCGCTATCTGGATAGTCATGGGAACGAACTGCTGAGGATAAATTTCAATAAAGGAAAGCCGGAAATAGTTTCGGAAAACCTGCTGCAGAATAAAAAGGACCGGTATTATTTTACTGAGACTATGAAACTTTGTCCAGGTGAAATATATATGTCCAAATTTGATTTAAATATAGAGGGAACTTCAATAGAACAGCCGGAGAAACCGATGATACGCTTCGGTATTCCGATCTATGATAAGAACAATGTCAAAACAGGGGTATTTGTTGCAAATTATTTAGGTGAAAAGATCAAACAGAACTTTATAAATTTAACCGGACATAATGCTGCCGGAGATCTTCAGCTTATAAATAAAAACGGCTATTGGCTTGCCGGACCGGATAAAACCAAAGAATGGGGTTTTATGTATCCGGAGAGAAAAAACTATACCTTTAAAAATATGTTCCCGTCAGAATGGGAACGTATAATTAAAGAAAAGAAGGGACATTTTTTTACTAAAAATGGAGTGTTCGCCTTCGATACGATAAATCTTAAAGAAGAGCTTCTGAAGATATTAAAAAAGGATGATGATACATTATCAGGTATACATGTTACCGATATTAAGTGGATAGTAGTGTCGCATGCATCTGATAAAACATTTTACTGCGCAAACGACAAAAGCACTTTTATGTTAAGCTTTATTAATATGCTGCGCACTCCATTGATGCTCATAAGCATGATGCTGGTATCATTATTTTTTTCCATCATATCCGTACTTTATATTTCTGGAAATAAAAAAATTAAAACTATGGCTACATATGATACAATGACCGGCTGCCTGAACAGGGCTACAGGGATGCAGATGCTTGAAAACCTTATACAGCAAAAAAACGATGTTATTATCTGTTTTATAGATATCAACGGATTAAAGGAAATAAATGATATTCTTGGTCATGAGCAGGGAGATGACCTGATCATAACCTCTGTCAAAATAATAAGGGAAAATACGAGGGAAAACGATTTAATAATAAGGCTGGGCGGAGACGAATTTCTAATTTGTTTCCTCAACATCGGCATTGACAGGGTCAAAACAACATGGCTCAGGATATTGGATAAAATTGCACTCGTAAACAAAGAAGATAAGCCATACATAATAAGCCTGAGTCATGGCATTGCAGAAATTAAAAAATCTGACCATTCCATGCTTGATGAATTGATCAGGGAAGCAGACACCAAGATGTATGATGAAAAAAGATCAATCAAGTCATCAGATTTCAGTGTGATAAAGAAAAACAGAAGGCAATCCTGAATCAAACCGCCATTACGCAAAAATCGGGGCGGCTTCCGCCCGAGTATTTTCGCAAGTCTCCAATCCAGATATGGAAGCACGTTCAGTTATAGTACAGCGGTGACATTATCTCAATTCCCGGTAAAATAACAGGGATAAATGACTTTTGTTTGAGTGCCGTATGCGAACTAAAAAAAGTATACCCTGTTTAAAGCCTAATGCAGAATTTTGCCAAAAAGGAGTGCATCATAATATTTATCCGCTATGAAATAGTGGTCTCTCAACCGGCCTTCCTGTTTATAGCCGTTGTTTTCAAGCACCCTTGCAGAACCGATATTTGCATCCACCACTCTTGCATTAAGTTTATGAAGATTAAGCGATTTGAATGCGAAATCACTCATCAATGCTACGCTCTCTGTGCCATAGCCCATCCTCCAATAACTTTTATGCAAAACATAACCGATTTCGGCATGCTTTGCTTCTTTGTCGAAATTGAAAATCATAGCTGTACCTATAATTGTTTGAGTAGTTTTTAAAACAATTGAAGCATATAAATGTGTGCCGTCAGATTCACGTTTCAGCATTGTTTCAATGTGCTCACGGGTTTCATCAAGGGTATTCATTAACTTCCATCCTATATAAATTGAAACTTCCTCATCTGAGGCATAATTATGCACATCAATGACATCACTCACACAGAGCGATTTAAAACATATATTTTTACTTTCCAACAAATGAAATAAATTTGTTGTCATTATATTTTATCCCTTCAACCATAAAATTTTTGTCATTCCGCGGTTATTGCTTCTGCAAATTATTCAGTTCAGTCTGCAGTCAGTTCTTTACGGACAGATAAATGATCGAATGTGCAGTGCAGATAACTCCTGTTTTACTCTCTCTGCGTCATCTTCTATCCTGAACCGGAATATAAACAGAAATTCCAGCAGTTTGTTACATTCAGCATAAATATTTACATCACCTGTTTTAGCTTCTATGGGCCATAAACCATTTTTTGGACAACAGATGCCTTGCTTCGCCGGTAAGAGGGATGAGATCACTCCTGTTTAGGAGCTTCATGTCAAATTTACGATTTAATGCCGCAAAATGGCGAAGACCAAAGGCAATTTTGTTTAAATAGGAAAATACGCCTATAGCTCCAGTTGAAAATTTATTTGCTTCCTTTCCGTATATTGCCCGCAGATCCGGAAGGTCACAGAATAGTTCATCTATGGTTGAGCCATAATTTTTCAGGGTGTCTGGCACATTGCCATTATTAATATCATCGCCAATTTTTTTACCAGCCATAGCAGCAGCCATTGCTGCTCTGCATACCCCTACCGCCGTTACAAATCCTTCTCCGTAGGCAAGTGCCTTAAAAACCTGATCCTCACTTGCAAAGCCTCCGGCCATAACGATAGCCGGCAAAGACAAACCCTTGGCCTTCAGCTGTTTGCATATGTACACTACCTCATCTTCAAGGCAAACAGTAGGAAGTGACCATTCGTTCATCATTTTTGACGGACTGTAGCCGGAACCTCCACCGGCTCCGTCAAAGGTCACCATGTCAACTTTGTTCATTGCTGCAATAGTTAACACCCTTTTCAGATCCTCCGGATCATAACCGGCCATCTTAAAATAAATATTTTCGGCGCCTGCTTTTCTAAGCTTATTAATATGGGCGGCAAGAGACTCCTCTGTCCACAGCGGCAACCTTGCATATGAATAAAAATTGGGACATACTCCGTCTTTGTATGCTTTCCTGACAGCCTGGTCCGACGGATCAGGACAGACAATATCCCCAAGCTTCTGTTTTGCAAGCGCAGCATCGATATCCTTGAGCCTTTTAGCCGGCTGTGTGCCTTTTGCTGACTGTCCGAATTTTATTTCTATAGCTTTTACCCCATATTTGTTGATTGCAATATCAGGAACACCCATCATATCATCCTCTGTATTGCACTGCAGAACGATCTGACCAAAACCACGGCTGTATTTTCTGAAACTGTTTAAGACCTCATCCAGCATTGGAAAATCAACGACGGTCCCATTTACGATCTTTAAATTTGGATCATTGTTTCTGGCGTGTTCACCGATAACACAGGTAACTCCTGCCATTGCTGCACCGGCGAAATAATCAGCCCAGTTCAGTTTGATAAGGGCTGGCAGGATCAGCGGCATGGTCATTTTTACCTGATTATTCATGCCATAGGCAGTTTCCGTATTTACGTTGTATATCTCGGCGGCTTCAAAGGTTTCGGGAACTCCCGATGCACCGAAGACCCGGCCGTTTATATTAAAATGCGAGTAGTCGACCGGATAATTTTTTTCAGAAGCAATCTGATTATTCCCTGTTGTCATCGGATACACGGTCTGCGCACCCAGGACAGCTGCCTGTGCTATTTCGCATGTAAAAGCACAGTCTTCTGTACAGAAAGAACACATACCTGACTGAGGAGATGTAAAAACACTTCGATTTCTTGCGAAGGTAAAGCCTGAATTCATTCCGGGTGAATATGACATATAACATTCCTCCTTGTGCCGGTGCCGCTTCCGTCGCTTATTTAAGATTGCTCTGCCATGGCGGCATATCCTATTTTATTGTTTGTTTATATTCTTTACCAGTAAATTGACATTAAGATATTTATATTTATTATATCGCCCTTTAACCAATAACCAGTAAAATTATAATCTTTTTTCATTTGCATGATGTTTTTCTTGCACGTATAGGCAAAAAAACGGTTACACTAATACGAATGCCTGACGACAATATGGTCTGCTGTTTTATGCTAGGCTGTTTTATGTGTTTTATGCAAAAGCCCAAAGAACGGCATATCAATGGCATCACTTATACTAAGTGCGTGTTTTTGATAACTTTAAGTTACTGATTTATAAGAACTAACGTAAGACCGTCTATATGAGGGAGTTGGATTTTTATGCTGCACGTAAACGCCGGCAGCTCAGACAATAATACCGGCAAAGATTATCGCGAATTTATTTTCTTTATGCTGCTGGCAGTTTTTATATACATAAAATTTTACTGTCTTGAACTTGCAGTTTCACCAGTTTTAACACGCTATGCCCTTTCCGCAGGAGCGTCTGCAGGAATAATTATCCTGCTCCTTGCATCCGCTTCGCTTCTGTGGTACGGAATACGGCCCTATGCAGTGTTGATCCTTGATTTTCTGCTGTCTGCTCTTATAGTTACAGATCTTATGTACATGCGTTATTATTCAGACCTGTTTACCATAGGCAATCTGGGTTTATCATCGCAGGTCAGCGATATTTCCGAATCTGTTGCAGCACTATTCTCTGTTACCGATATCCTTTATTTCATGGATATACCGCTGATGTTGCTCAGTCTTTTTATTGTAAGAAAATTAAGACCTGAAGCTATATTCAAAAAACTGACCATGAAGCGTTTTGCTTTTTCTGTAATTTTAATTGCAGCAGGAGGCATGTTACTAGGACTGCGGATAACAACCTACCATAAAAATATGCCTGGGGTGCTGTCCTCCATGTGGGACCGGCCTGCTGTATGCAATAATATAGGCGCTCTTTCATATCATGCGGTAGACATGTGGAATGTTGCAGGAGACTGCTATGGACGCAGACATGTGCCTGCCGGAGAAACTGATAAGATATCAAACTGGTTCTTAAAACGCGCTTCAAGAACCAATAGCGAACACTATTACGGGGCTGCAAAAGGTAAAAACCTGATAATAATTCAGGTAGAATCTTTGCAGCAGTTTGTAGTAGGCCTTAAAATCAACGGTAAAGAGGTAACTCCCAATCTTAACCGCTTCATACGCGGATCTGTTTATTTCGACCGCGCATACAACCAGACAGGAGCAGGAAACAGTGCTGATGCTGAATTTCTTGCAAATGCAGGACTGTATCCGTCGCCTTCCGGAGTTGCTTATATACGTTTTGCAGGCAATACATATGATGCCCTGCCAAAATTTCTCTCAGAAAATGGATACGCAACATTGGCGCTTCACGGAGACAAACCTGGGTTCTGGAACAGACAGCATATGTACCCTGCACTTGGTTTTCAGCGCTTTATCAGTAAATTAGATTTCAACGCCGATGAAAATATAGGTATGGGACTTAGCGACAGGAGCTTTTTCAAGCAGTCGCTAAGCATTCTTTCAAAAGAGCGCCAGCCATTTTACGCATTTATGATAACACTCACAAGCCACTATCCCTTCAACTTCGACGGGATTGCGGCACAGGCGCCGATTGATGTGCATCCGTTCGACGGGCTGCTTATGGGTGATTATCTCCGTTCTATGAAATATTTCGATACGCAATTCGGAATGTTTATCAACGGTTTGAAGAAAAACGGGCTGTTGGATAAATCTGTGGTTGTAGTCTATGGAGACCATACTGCGATACCAAGATGGGATTCTAAGAATCTTGAAAAACTGCTTGCAAAAAATCTTTCGGAAGACTGGAATTGGCGAGAGGTTCAGAAGGTCCCGCTCATAATCAGAATTCCCGGAAGCGGTAAAGCCGGATGTCTGAAATCTGAAAAGGCTGCGGGGCTTGTTGATGTTCCAAACACAGCCACTGCCCTTCTTGGCTTTAAGTTTCCTATGGGATTCGGTACGGATCTGTTCTCAATTAATAATGATGAACCGGTAATATTCCGCAATGGCTCATACATAACAGGGCGTACTTTTGTTGAGCCTTCAGCCGCACGTGCCGTAGATTTGACTAACGGAAAGATTCTGGATTTTAATAAATTTGATGACACATCATATCGTGTTGAAAAACGCCTCGCTTACAGCGACTGTGTGCTTCAGCACGACCTGATAGCAAAAATCCTTGATAAAAGAAGTATATGCAAATGAAGCCGGACGAAAGGCAAAAAGAAAACCTTGGTAAAAATGAACTGCCGGCACTGATTTTCCTGGTTCTGCTTATTTGGTTTAAGGTTTTCAGCGTGGATTTCTACATAGCTGATATCCTGAACTGGCCTCTCTTCATCGGCGCAGAATACCATTTAATCAGTGATGCCATACGTGCAATAATAGTCGGGATTCCCTCGCTTGCAGCAATATTGTGCGTAATTGTTCCTGTGTCAATGCTGCCGGCCAAGCACAGAGGACTTTTTTTGCTGCTGTTTGATTTTCTTTTGTCTGCACTTGTACTTACAGATATACTGTTCATCCGCTATTACTCTGATATCTTCATATTCCGCGACCTGATGCTCCTTCCGCAGACAGGAGCTATTTCAAAATCAATCTGGTCACTGCTCAAGCCATGGGACATACTTCTGTTTATCGATATCCCGATAATAGTATTCACATCACTTAAAAATAAAATAAATATAAATTTTGCAAATCTTACAAAAGGCAGGACGGCAGTATCTGCCGCAGTATTTGCATTTTCGGCAGGGATACTGATACTTACAGGGTGGAATCTTACCGTCAACCGTCCAAACATTATCAATGCAATGTATGACAGGCTTTCCGTCTGCGCATGGACAGGAATCGAGGCATTCCATTGGGGCGATGCTGTCTCGCTTGCCGAGGCTGCATTCAAAACAGACAAAGTACCTGATATTGAAATACGAAATATGCGGGAATGGTTCTCGCAGCATAATGCCGTTATACGCAAACCTTTGGCAAAAGGACGCAATCTTATCATGGTCCAGTGTGAATCACTGCAGTATTTTGTAATTGGGCTGCGCGTTAATGGTGTAGAGGTTACCCCGAATATGAACCGCTTTATAAATGAATGCGTATATTTCAGAAATGCATGGAGCCAGACTGCCGGAGGGCAGAGTTCTGATTCGGAGTTCATGGCAAACACAGGGATGTTTCCTGCTCCGTCAGGCGCAGCATATACTGAATTTGACAACAACGACTACAATTCACTGCCGCGTAATATAAAGGCAAAGGGGTATCGTGCTGTAGTTTTTCAGGGAACATACAGCCCCTTTTGGAACTGCCTGATAATGCATCACAGGCTTGGATTTGATAAAGACTACAGCCGAAACACTTTTCCAAATGATGAAATTATCGGTCTCGGCCTAAGTGACAGGGCAATTTTTTCAGAGACGCTGAAAACTTTGGCTAACTTAAAAAATCCATTTTATGCGTTTGTTGTAACATTAAGCAGCCATCATCCTTTTGATTTCGAAGGAATGGACGACGGAACTCTTGTTTTGCCGCCTGAGCTTAAGGGCACACTGATCGGCAGCTATCTTATATCGATACATTATTTTGACCGTGAGTTCGGTCATTTTATAGACGGGCTTAAAAGGGAAAAACTTCTTGATAAAAGCCTGATTGTAGTTTACGGTGACCACCCCGCTATTCCTGTAGAATACAGGGAAGAAATGGGGAAATTACTCGAAATGAAGATAGATAATCCTGTGGACTGGAAGCAAACACGCAGGGTACCGCTGATGTTCCGCATCCCAGGCAGTAAAAGGATAACAGGGGTCAGTGATGTTGATACGGGACAAATGGATATACTGCCGACCGTAGCCGGATTGATGGGGCTTGATATTCAGACGGTATTCGGAAAGGATCTATTTGCCGAGAATTACAAAGAGCCTGTTGTATTCCGTAACGGGTCATATATTATAAACGGGATTTTTGTTGAGCCCGCTGTCAACAGGGCTACCAGCATAAATACCGGAGAAAAGCTGAATGCCGACGGATTTAGGGCTATCACTGACGATGCAAGGAAGCGGCTTTACTACAGTGACCTCATACTTCAGCAAAACCTCATAAAAAACATAGTATGCAACACCGTGCATTAAAGCAGATATGCTGGGCAGTGATTCTTAAGAACCCCAAACGGCATCATTTATATATTTTCTCCCAGGCACATGAATATCAGGAGTATCAAGACCCGGGAGAATTGCAGATTTATCAATTTCACAGACCTTAAAAACATAATTTGGTTACACAATTTATGTTATGTTTCAGCCCACATATAAAACAATCATAGATTAGAGACGCCTGTCTTTTTTGCAGCTTCTGCGACTCCTTTAGCTAAGGCAGGTACTACACGCGCGTCAAACACATCAGGTATTATATGTTTGCATGACAGCTCATTATCTGTTACAAGCTCTGCAAGCGCCTTTGACGCAGCTATTTTCATTTCCTCATTTATTACACTTGCCCGTGCATCAAGAGCTCCTCTGAATATTCCAGGGAAGCCAAGACAATTATTAACCTGATTCGGAAAATCACTCCTGCCTGTTGCCACTATAGCTGCCCCGGCTGAGAGTGCCTCATAAGGAAATATCTCAGGCGTAGGATTCGCCAGTGCAAATATAACTGCATTCTTTGCCATGGTTTTTATCATCTCAGCAGTCAGCAGTCCCGGACGTGAAACGCCTAAAAAAGCATCAGCTCCCTTAATAACATCTACAAGCCTGCCGCATAGCTTATTTGGGTTCGTTATTTCAGAAAGAGCTATTTGGGCATCATTAAGACCGTCACAGCAGCCATAACACAAGGCTCCGTTTATGTCGCACATTATTATTTCCTTTATACCTGCAGCAAGAAAATATCTTGCAATGGAGGAACCAGCAGCACCGGCACCATTGATAATCAGCCTGGTTTCCTCGGGTTTCTTGCCGATAAGCCGCATTGCATTATGATAGGCAGCCAGAGCAATAACAGCCGTTCCGTGCTGATCATCGTGAAAGACAGGGATATCAAGTTTTTCCTGAAGTTTTCGTTCTATATCGAAACAACGCGGAGCCGAAATATCTTCAAGGTTTATGCCTCCAAATGATATTGCAATTTTTGACACAATATCGACAAACTCATCCACATCCTTTGTGCTTACAGCAATGGGAAACGCGTCTATATCTGCAAAACGCTTGAATAAACAGCATTTTCCTTCCATGACAGGCATGGAAGCCGCAGGGCCGATATCGCCAAGCCCAAGTACAGCTGTTCCGTCTGTTATAACAGCTACAAGATTATTTTTTATAGTTACATCCCATATTGCTTTTGGATTTCGTTCTATTTCACGGCATGGTTCAGCAACACCGGGCGTGTATACAAGAGCAAGATCACTTTTATCAGCTATATCGCCACGGTAGCCGATATTAAGTTTGCCTCTAAATTTTTTGTGCATAAAGAGGGATCTTTCTGCATAATCCATAGTTTTATCTCCTGCCTTAAATTTACAACAAATATCAGAAATTTTAGGCTGCCAGCTTAAGAACCCCAGTTTGTAAATAAATTTGTGCTTACTGCCTATTTTCTCATTTGTTCCAAAAATATTCAGAAGCAGCTAAGCAGCTTTGGTTTGGATTCACCGCAGCCTGTAGTATTATTAAAAGCCGCCATTGATCTTTCTATTGAAATTTTAAAACGGTCCGTAATTGATAGATGTTGCTATCACCATAAAAACAGCACCCATAGCAATCCATATACATATAAGCGGTGCTATGAATTTTACCCATTTTTCATACGGGATCCCCGCCATTGAAAGGTTGGCCATCAGAACCGCAGATGTAGGTATTATTGAATTGGTGAACCCATCTCCAAATTGAAAAGCAAGAACTGCTGTCTGACGAGTCAGTCCGACAACATCTGCCAGAGGAGTCATTATTGGCATTGTTACAGAGGCCTGTCCTGAACCGGATGGGATAAAAAAGTTAATCACTACCTGAACAAGCATCATCATAATACCGGCAACACTTTTGTGGAACATTGCAACAAAACCTGCGGTAGCATGAATTATGCTGTCAACGATCATTCCATCCTGCATAACGATGAGTATCCCGCGGGCAAAACCTATAACCAAAGCGCCAAAAACTATCCCCTTTGCTCCAACTATAAATTCTGATGCCATCTTACTTGGTGTAAGACCGCCGATTGCACCTGCAACTATACCCATTATGAAAAATACTGCGCTAATTTCAGTAAGATACCATTCATATTTCATTACCCCCGAACATTACAATACCAAGTCCTGCAAAAATGCTCTAATGTTTTATACAGTATCAGTTCATTAATCGACGAAATGAAAGATTTTGGTTCCAACAAACGTAGAATCGTAAAAATAGGGATACCGCCAATAATAGGTACCGTCATACTTCCCAGGCTGCTATTTGAAATTAGGGACAAATTAAATATTGAACTTGAGATTTTTGAAGCTTCGTCACCTGATACAACTGACATGGTAGTAAATGAAGAGTTGGACTTAGCCCTTGTGCTGTTCTGCAAAAACGAAGATAAAAAATATCCATTGCTGGATCATAAAATAATCCGTTATTCAGACTTGCGTTTCTGCACAAGCAAACATAATCACCTTGCCAATCATAAACATGTAAAAATGAGCGAAATTGAAAATGAACATCTCATATTTTTTTCACCTAATATACTGGCTGAAGATCTTTTCAAGGCAAATAATATTAAGCCACACTATAAGTTATATACAAATCAAATAGTTACAGTAAGAAATTACATTGTCAATAATATTGCATCTACATTTCAATTTCCGGAGGCATTTGCGAAAGACAGTGAGATCGTGTCCATTCCTCTTTCAGAAAGAGTTCCTCTTAATTTCGTGGTCATCAGTAAAAAGTGGAAAACAAGCTGCAGTGCTGTTACAGACGTATTGCTTTACCTGCAACAGGAATTTGAAATAATCTGCAGCCAGTAGCAGTATTATTTTCACTTATATATCGTGTGTCAGATGATCAGCTATACATTACAAACACCCGAACCGCACATCCGCCTAGATTCTACGGCATCAAGCACGTCTTCTCCACAAGCTTATAATCCACATGCACTTCTCCGTTGGCAACAGTATTTTTAGTAACGCCCTTTATATGAAGATTTGGAAAAACATGAAGCCGTGTCAGCTCTTTTCCAGACTTCAGCAATGAATCGTCTTCCTCTGTGACACTATCAGCATATAACACATCATCGTTATTTTTAACTGTCAATGAATAAGTGATGCTTTTCAATTTAACACATATGCCATTAGGAGTAATTGCTTTAATGATACCGTTAACTATAATTTTATCCTGCCTGTCCCATCTGACGTAAGAGGTTACGCTTATATCTTTTCCAGGATTTGTACAATAACCGGATGCAGGCATATTTAATAACATACCTGCCGCAATTAACAGTAATATTATAATTTGCACTGCTGCAGGTATTTGTATTTTCTTTTTTATTACTTTTTTCACTTTGATTTTTCACTCCCCTATTGCTTCTCCGCATGCACTTTTTACAATAATAGTTTTGTGGTGTTTCTGTTTCAAAAAGCGGCACTATTAGCTATGATATATAAAATCACTATATTATATATAAAATATTAATACAATATAGCATGTGTTGTCATTTGCTATATTTTTAACATACTTATAAATTAAAGATATTCTAATTCAGAAGTATTGTTTTTTAATTATTAACCAATATATTTACATAACAAAATAATAATAAGACAGCTTTTCCAATTAAAGATCAGAAAAGCTGTCTTATCTATATTCACAACAGACATGCAATAACCGCTAATAAGCAGCTGCAGTAACAGGTTTAATTTTTACACGAGTCAGGATTTATTATTTTTCACCATCCTGCGTAATGATATTCTTTAACAAAAGTCATTAATTAAAATTTAGGCGGAGTAATCCAATCATAATAAAGAACAGTCTGGACATCATCCGACACGATCTTCTCAATATCAAGTCTTCCGCCGGCCACATAAAAATATCCAGGCAGCAGATCAGCCTTAGTACAGAAACCCAGTATTGCAGTATGCAGCGTGGAAGGATGCCTGTAATTGTTAAAAAAGCAGTTAAGATTTTTCAGCCATTTTCAAGCAAACTTATGGAAGAAGCCCTTGCCACATATCTGTCACCCCGCCACGGGAAAGGATCGGCAGCTTCATCCTGCTGGCGATAAACCCTGACCTGAGCACACTGTACACAGAATCTACATGCGCATCAGACAAGCGATTGCTGCACATCGACAATAAAGTCACAGCCGCTGCAAGAAAATCAGCACATAAAAAGAGCGTTCAGCCGCCCGGATGTCGCTTTGATATTGCTAAAATTACGCACAGACAGCATAATATCATCAGCAGGCTGCCTCTCTTATATTTGCATCGCTCGTTGCAGAAACTTATATCTGAACTAAAAGCGAGTTGAGCTGATTTGAATCTTTTATTTTCCATCGACCAAAAGTTTGTGCCTCTGCTGATTAACTGTCTTAAGTCAATAGACCGTTTCAAAGCGGCTCAACCGTATAATGTTTATATCTTAAATTCTGATCTCTCTGATAAAAATATTGATGGAATAAAAAATGCTGTAAGCGGCACGATGGCAATTCATAATGTTTTTGTCGATCCTGGATTATTTTCAGATTTTCCGGTTTCATCGCGATATCCGATGCAAATTTACTACCGCATAATTGCAGCATCATTGCTTCCTGCAGAACTGGACAGGGCACTTTATCTGGATGTCGATACTGTAGTTATAAATCCGTTGGACAAATTCTATGAAATGAACTTTGACGGCGCCTATTATATAGCATGTACGCACGTAAGCTCATTTCTGAATAAGATGAATTGCATCCGGCTAGGCATCAAAAAACAAAAACCATATATAAATTCCGGCGTAATGCTGATGAACCTGAAAGCCTTGCGTGAGCAGCAGAATACCGATGATATAGTTGACTTCGTCAAGATAAACAAATCAAAGCTGCTTCTGCCTGACCAGGACATTATCTCAGCACTCTATGGCGAGAAGATCACGCTGGCGGACAGCAGGATTTATAACCTCAGCGACCAGATACTGCTGCTGCATAATGCCACGCATCTTTGCAATGACAGGCTCAATATAGACTGGATACGTGAAAACAGTGTTATCATCCATTACTGCGGGCGAAACAAGCCATGGAATGAAAGATACATGGGAATACTTGATATTTTTTATCACGAATTGAATCAACAGTCCTGAACAGCATTAGCAGACATGCATATGATAGAAAGACATTCACTCAAGTCATCCCTGCCAGCAGTTCTTGACTTAAAAGAATATAGCGGATATGTCCCGGACGCAATTAATGAAATATATACTGCAGGAGGGATAGGTCTCCTGAGAAAGCCTATCCCTCTTTAAGTTTAAAGAGCTCTTACCCTTTTAAGAAAGGTTTCCAGTTTATCAGGTGACGGGACCCTGAGCCTTACGGAAGTATCGTCCATGTCAAAAAAACCGCTGCCGGCTTCGCACGATATCCCGACCGCAGCAAGCCGCGCGGCCAGATTGCCGTTTTTTTGGGAAACAAGCATTATTGGTACGCGGTTATCAGTATACGCTACGCTAAGCCCGTCTTTTTCGTTAAAAACTTCTGCTACGGCAGTCTTTGCAAGATGCACGTATTTACGGGTCTTATCAAGAAAGTCCTTATCGTCTATTACTTTTACGCCCATCACTGCATCCAGTGCGCCTACAGCAAACGGGGGCTGTGCCTTTCTGAACAGATCGGACAGCCTGCAGTCATTAGACACGGCATAGCCTATGCGAAGGCCGGCAGCGCCCAGTCCTTTGGAAAATGACCTGCAGACTATCAGATTCGGGAATTTTAATGTAACCGCAGATTCTTCATCCGGCAGATAGTCTGCATATGCTTCGTCGGATATTATCCAGGAGTCGTTCTCCATTCCGGCTTCAGCTAATTTTTCAACGTCTTTCAAAGATGTGACCTGTCCTGTTGGATTGTTGGGCCTGTCCAGATAAATGACACATTGGTTTTCTTTGATTATTTCCAGCAACGGATCGATGCTGATCCTGTAATCAGGCGCAAACAGCCGTACTGGACGGTAGACCGCGCCGTTGCAGAGACACTGCACTACGGCATCGGTGAACTGCGGGGAAATGCCCGACAATAAAGTACCTCTTGAGATCAGCAGTCGTGCAAGCGTAACTATGACACCCATCGACCCTCCGCTGACAAGGATTTGGTCCATGCCCAGCTTCCATTCCGGATGTGAACGGGATATCGCCTTTTTCAGGTCATCAGGCTCAGGGGCAGGATAGTCGCATAGGTTGCAGGTATCAGCAGGAATATCGATATCCCTGAGACATTCAGGAGCACCCAAAGGGTTAGTACCAAGCGAACAGTCTATTATCTCAATGTTATCGGGATACTTAACAGGTTCACTCATAGCATAGCTGCGCTGGTCAGCTTCAATTATAACTTCGGAAAATTTAGGTTCCCAGATGGTGAACACCCCATTTCATATTATTTAAAAAATATACATGATTCAATAAACATCAAAGACCGCCTGGTTTTATGGCGCAAGCGGCCTTTGATGTCAGACAATATGGCGTTCAAAATAATGATACTGCTTAAATGTTATGTTTTAAGACCTTTTTTATTGTTAATTAATACCTGCCGCATATATTCTATTTAGATAATTTGTCGTGCTGATATATTTTATATACTCCTATTGTACAGAGAGCTACACCCTGCAGTATAAAGAATATCCAGCTTATTGTGCCATATCCTTTTGCTATGAGGGCAATAAGCCCGAAATTGGATATTATCAAACCCATTGCAGCCAGGAACGCACCTACTGCACCGCGGGCGGCATTGCTCATTCCGGTGCCTCTTTTTGCAATTAGCGTGGAGTTTATCCGTTCATTTATCGAGTGGAAGAATCCAACGCCTGTTTCTATCATCGTCCCGAAAAGCGTAATCAGCCACGCAGCAAGCAGAAACTTGACACCGAGCTTTGCAACTATGCCGTTAACTGGAATTTCCATACCCAATACATCAGGATAAAATCCCGACATGACCAAATGGAACATAAACGCAGGAGCAACACAAATCAATGATGCAACAACACCTGATATTATTGCTTCACGTCTTGTTTCGAGATAGTTGAGTGAAAAGAGTATCGTTGATACTACAGCTACATTGTAAAACGCATATTTGAATCCGCCCATCTGCCAGCCTGGCTTTACTATGCCTGCAGCAAAATTAGCCGATATTGAACTGCCGAATTTTGAAACAGCGAAGAACAAAAGACAGAAATAAACGGCATAAAGGACATATGACCACCATGACATTACTATTTCGATAAGCTTACTTCCGCTGTATGTAAGATATGCAACCATTATCAGAAATATCCCTGATCCGATAATAGGAGGAAGGTTGAAAGTATCTCTCAGAATGCTGCCTGAAGCCGCGCCGACCACACCCATTATCAGAAAAAGAAGAACGATAAATGATGCCTCATAAATTATCCAGCCCTTACCTATAAGTTTCTCAAAGAAGGTCCGGTAGTCATAAGCCTTGAAAATCCGTGCAAATTCAAAACTCAGTGCAAAAAGCACTGCCCAAAGAACTGTTGTAAGCCCCATTCCCATAAGTCCGCCTGTCGGTCCGTACTGCATAAAGTATTCGACCAGTTCACGCCCTGTTCCGTATCCTCCGGCCACCAGTACCGACTGGGCTATAAATCCAGGGAGCAGGTATTTTTTATACCAGTCATAATTCATAAAGAACGAAAAAATACTGCTTTTATTTTCATTTGCCATTGACTTAACTTCCTTTCTGTTTGCACTGTAAATCACTTAAACCAGAAAATAACTGCATGTAGTCTCTTCTAATAATTTATGTCCTCACTGTTTATGCAAACCCCTCCTTGAGATGAAATTCCTGCACAGTTACCTTGGTTTCTGACATTACAGTCAGAGATATTTTCTCTGCAGGAATACCCCATTAATTTTTCAGCCTGTAAAAACATATCCATGCAGTTTATACAAGCCGGTTAATCACGCGTTTTAGGTATAAAAAAGGCCCCGCCGTATAAAAAACGGCAGGGCCCTTACTGACTACAATTAAGGTAATTCAACCATCATAACCAGAGGGGATTCTGCCGAAGATATTAAAGTAATAAAACCAGCTGACCGTATAAGCAGTACTGAATCTATACTTCATGGAACCCACCTCCAACTGTTAAAAACACCAATCTAAGAATCTATTAATCTGTATCCTTTGTTTATCATATCTATTCTTTAGTGAATTGCGCAGTATTCTAAATCCGCATTATGCTTTTGTCAAGGAAGACCGTATATAATTTCTCATTTCCTTCTGCCCTGTTGGCAGCGAAAGTTATTTTATAAGGCTAAATACATGATTTCAGCTTAAAGCGTGTTCGGGCACTGGAACACATTGCCATTTTTCCGCTTACTTAAGCCTGTACCATTAACAACTTGCAGAAATATATTTTTAGATGCTGTTAATTATCAATGTATCATGATAAACTTCTACGATAATTCAGAACATTCCATTAAAAATTACGTTGATTCAGGTCAGAATGAATAAGAAGCAGACTTAAAAGCAAACACAGACAGTACATATCGGAGCACACCATAACAAAATACCTGCCAGTGCCTGGACAGACAGAAGACCAATGCATTTGCGTTTGATATAACAGACTTTCAATACCAAGAAAGCAATACGAGCCTTGAAAAATCAATACAGAAAAAACATGGACAAGGGCAAATAACTTACTCATGAATCCATTGGATTTGAATCAAGACAAATCAAAGCATCTTCCATTTATAATCAATTACCAGCTGTTACGCAGCAGCACTAAGACACACACAGCCCCAGGTGATGTCATGCTGCAGAATCAGCACAGTATCTGTTCACCTCTTTCATGTGCATGGCAGCCGCTTATCCGATATTTGCGATATATGCCGTGAAACGGCCTCACAACAGGAAAATATACGAAAACACTCTACTGTAAATGAGAACTGAACAATTTATATCCGAATTTATTATAATATCGAAAGCCGGTGCTAATCGTGTATATGCAGCGTTTTATTTGTACGCTTTCTCTTTTCTTTATGCTTTTTCTCATATTTCCGGTTCCAGTCCAGGCAGGCGGGATCGGAACATATAATTACGCAACCCCGGATGTCGGGCTGGCTGCAGCCGGCAGTGCGGCACGGGCACAGGATGCAGGTACTATTGCAACAAACCCGGCCGGAATGATGCTGCTTGGCGAACACGAAATGCTGTATGGCATACAGATGCTGCACGGAGACGTCGCTTTCACACCTGGTGCTGGTACAACAGTTGAAGGGAATGACGGAGGGCAGGCTGTAGGATGGGTGCCGGGAGGCAGTTTCTTCTATGTAAACACTGTGTCGCCGCGGGTAAAATACGGCATTGGGTTATACAGCAATTTTGGCAACATGATGAAATATGATGACAACTGGGTGGGACGCTACAACATACAGCAGGGGACACTGCTAGGTATGTCGCTTGCTCTTGCACTGGCGTACAGGGTCGATGAACATTTGTCGATCGGTGTAGCTGCAAATGTCATGTACGGAAAGTTTGATTCTCAGGTAGCTGTCAATAACGCACTTGATCAAATGGGAGACGGGCGATTGAATCTGAGCGATTCAACATGCGGCCTTGGCGGGAATATAGGGCTAATCTACGAATTCAACCCGAGGACCCGCATAGGCCTTATGTACAGCAGCCCAGTGAAACTGAACTTCTCGGGGGAAAACCAATGGAGCGGACTTGGCCCAACTATAGAAAAAATCCTGGCGGCTCACGGACTGCTGAATTCACAGACAAATATCGATATAACGGTTCCGCAGCAGGTAATGTTGAGTTATTACCACCAGTCCACTGATAATTTGTCAGTCATGGCAAATATAGGCTGGCAGAACTGGTCCAGATTCGGCTATGCAGGTATATCGCTTGTTTCGAAAGATCCTAATACTTTAGTTAAAAACCTGGATTACGATGATACATGGCATGGAGCGATAGGCGCACAATACCGCCTTAATTCCAGGTGGACCATATCGTCAGGTATTTCATACGACAGCAGCGCTGTGGATGATGAACACCGCACTGTTACGCTGCCGATGGGCGAAATTTGGCAATTGGGACTTGGCGCCACTTATTCCATCAGCGATGAATCATATGTGAATTTCGCCTATGTGCATGGCTGGATGGGAGATATGCATGTAAGTGAATCCAACGAGCTTGGCAGCACCAAAGTGGAAGGCAGCTACAACAACGCAGGCTATGATGTTTTCAGCATCAGCTACATCAAAAAATACTAAAAAATTATCAGATTCAATTCCTTCACTCCCGGTATGTTAAACACGCAATAGGCTGTGATACATCGTTATCAATAAATAACAGCCGATAGATAAAGATTATAAATACTTTCAGGATTCACTAAACATCCCTAAAAGGAGGTGGGATCAGTTGAGAAGGATTTTATTTTTTATTATATTTCTGGCAATTTCCGTTTTGTATAACGGATCAGCCACAGCAGAAGAAACTGACGAAGATGTGGAAATAGCGAAAAAATTGGCTAACCCCCTGTCCAACATGATATGCGTACCGCTGCAGTACAACTACGACAAAAATATGGGAGCCGATGGTACAGGAACAAGCCACTTACTTAACATCCAGCCTGTCATACCATTTTCACTAAACGATAAATGGAACCTGATAACCAGAACTATCATTCCTATTGCAGACTCAGATGGCATAATACCAGGTAAACATGTATCCGGTCTCGGAGATATCCAGGCAAGCCAGTTTTTCTCACCGAAACACACTGATAACGGCTGGATATGGGGTGTCGGCGTAATTGAGCTTCTGCCTTCAGCTACAAACGACATCCTCGGAGAAAAACAATGGGGACTTGGACCTACGGCAGCAGTGCTGCGCCAGAAGGGTCCCGTCACTATAGGCCTTCTGACAAACCATATCTGGTCTATATCAGGTGACGATGACCACTCAGATATCAGTTCAACATACATCCAGCCTTTTTTTTCATATATCTTTGTAAAAACCAAAACAACTGTAGGAATAAGTGTTGAATCCACATATGACTGGATAAGTGTTTTCTGCAAGCCTAAAATCCTCACTTTTGCAAAATAAATTCCCTAGGCACAGGGTGGGGAATTTTAGCCTGCAGATTTCATAAGTGAATCTCGGACCCTGTTGCTCTGGCCATCAAATAAAAGCAAATAACTGTGATGTACAAGCCTGTCAATCATTGCCGCCGTCATCTGTTCATCATAAAAGATGCTGACCCAGCGGCTGAATTCCAGATTAGTCGTTATTATCACGCTCCTCCTTTCGTAGCTGTCCGATATGACCTGAAAAAGAATTTGGGCTGATGCCCTGTCCATGGGAACATATCCCCATTCGTCGCATATCAGCAGATCGAGCTTTCTTAGGTTGTTAAAAAGTTTACTCAGGGTTCCTGCTTTTTTTGCATCGGAAAGCTGGTTAACAAGGTTCGCAGTCCTGTAGAAACCTACCCTCATCCCCCTGTTACAGGCCTCAATTCCTATGGACGTTGCAAGATGCGTTTTCCCGGTTCCTACGTTGCCGTAGAGAATAAGATTCTTGACCTCCTCGATGAATCTGCCTTCTTTCAGATATCCTGGCGTTACATCAGATGGCAGTTTTACCTCGTCAAAGCAAAAATCACAAAACCTTTTTCTGTTATAGAAACCTGCAATCTTAATGAGACGCTCTATTTTTAGTTTTTCCCTGTATTCACATTCAAGCCTTAATATCTCCAGGAGGTATTCCTGCGCACTGGTCTTTTCAACGACAGCACTGTTGTTTACGAAGTTCCTGCTCAGTCTGAGTTTTCTGCAGTAAACGGAAATATCTTCGTTCATAATTTGACACCGTTACTTTGCATTATATTGTCATATAATTCTCCGTGGAACATTACCGGCGGTAATTCCGGCAGGTTTCGGCCTTCGATATCCATTTGTTCCTGGACATGGCTCTGGTTTAGATAATCATGCAACGTTACAAGGCTGTCTATTCCAGAAATATTGCGCACCACGGCTTCGTTTACACTTTCCACGGCTTTTTTAAAACCGTCATGTTCCGTAATCCATGAAAGTACCCTAAGTACATGGCTGCATTCGCTTTTCGGCTGTTTTGCCAAATATTCCTGCAACGGATCCGGAAGCATTTCATATATGCCTGTGTATTTTAATGCAGATGGACAGCGTGATAAGAGCTTCAGATACGGCAGCCAGTCCATCGTTTCCTGTTTGCTGTTCCCGTACAACCTTGGGTGTTCTGTTATTGCCCTTTGGTTTTCATCCATCGGAATAACTTTGGATGATGTCATTTTCACCGTTACTCTTCCGCCGGCGTGTTTAGGTGATGTCGAATATGTGTGCGCAGAACCAATATTAAACTTGCCCCACAAGTTTACGCAGTAAACTTCATAACGTGCACAATCGAATTCTGCTGTTGGCAGAGGCAGCAGCTCTTTTAGATCCTCTTTGTGACGTTCCGCTATGCTCTGGTCATAACGGTAGTGTACACGGTTATGGTCTTCTTCTGACTTCTTGAGCAGATTGCGATTGTATATTTCAAGGTCCTTGACTTCCGGTATTGGGACAAGCATATTGCGTCTGTGATACCCTACTTTGTTCTCAACGTTTCCTTTCTCATTTCCTGCATCCGGATTACAGAAAACAGCAGAAAAACCGTAATGTTCTTTAAAACGCAGAAATTTCTCTGTAAGGTCCCTGTGCCCTTCTTTAAGTACTTTTGTCACTATGGTAGATGTGTTGTCGAACCATAGCCTCTGTGGTACACCTCCCATACGTTTAAATATTGCAACAAGCCCTTCCAGTAGGCATTCCAAGTTTTCCCCTTTGAAAAGCTGTATGTATCCGGCGTTACTGTAGGGAAAAGACAGATTAAGGTATTTCCCCGAATATAGTCTGCTATTTTCGTAAAAGTCCGCTGAACCAAAGTCCACCTGGGCTTCTCCTGCTTTATGTTCGAGCGGCAGCGCCGATTTCACGGTACGGTACATGGCTTCTTTTTTAGCTTTAACGTACTTGGCCGTTGTCCTGTATGAACACTCGAAACCTGCTACTTCCTGCTTAAGCCTGTCGAATACACGCTGTGCCGTGTGTCGCTGCTTTTTCTTCGCCTTCCTGTCATCTTCCAGCCAGCTATCTATTATTTCTTTGTATGGGCTAAGCTTTGGCTGTTCAATTTTGATTTCCGGCTTCAATAGAGATTGATTGAAGTCATCCTTGGCAATGTATTTCCTTATCGTTTTACGGTCTGTAGACTGTTTTCTTGATATTTCGCTTATAGAGCTTCCTTCCTCAAAAAAAGCTTTTCTGATATCATCAATTTTGGTCATTGTCAGCATCCTCCGTTCCTCCCTCTTAGAGCTTGGTCGCAATAAAAGGGTATTTAGTTTCGGTCGTGCTTTCAATGGCCTTTTTGCAATTCTGGGGATTTCCAGCTTGCAAAACTGGGGATTTTCATTTTGCATTTCTGTGGATTTTTAGCTTACAACAAATATGGATAAGTGATCAGTGGTCCGTGCCTGTTATATTCACCGTATCGCAGCTTTTAAAAAGCAAAGATCAAATGTATCAGGTAAGTCTTGGAGCGCGCTACTGGGCATCATCACCTGATAACGGAGCCGAAGGCTGGGGATTCAGAGCCCAGCTTACACTTCTTTTCCCTAAAAAATAATTTGGAGTTTTAATATAAAAATGCGGCTGCAGTAGTGCAGCCGCATTTTTATATTAATTTTTACCGTACTTCAGTTTATGGAGTTACTATTCCTAAAGTCATCACATGCTGATTATTTCATAATCCTGCTTCTTTTCCCGATCCATCGGTTTATAACGAATCGCGCCCTTACTGAAATCTACGGTCTTTAAATCGACGATACGTAGTCTGGAATTATACTGCGTGCGGTAATAGTAGCAGAGTGCTTTTGTATCCATGGCTGTTATTATCTGCGTACTTCCTATTAAATCTTTGGCAGGAGATGCAACGGCTCCAAGAGGAATATCGAAGCTGTTAAGTATCCGGAAGGCTTCCTGTGCAGCATCATCTCCTGTTCGCAGCGGACGGACCGTATTACGTAAAGCTGTTGCTCTTATAAATCTTGATACAGGAGTAAAATCACCGGGCAAACCGGCAAGTCCTGAACCGGCCCCAAGAGGCGCTACTTCGAGTCCTCCTATTTTTTCCGGATTCCTGGGCTGAGGCTGAAGCCCTATATAATTGCTGAGATTGATAAGATGCCATGGGAAATCTGGACTGTTGGTAAGTACTCCGACCGGGTTGTCATATATGTGCATTTCCCCGTCAGTGTATTCAATTACGATTGTTTTGCCGCTCTGGTCTGTAACTAGCCAATGGACAGGTGCAGGAATTCCGCCAAGCTCTTTCATGGGAACACCAACGACTTTTATTTTCGGCAATTCTTCCCGTATTTCGCCGACTGTTGCAAATTTAGTAAGGATCCATATCGGGATATCCCTGGCGTCTAATGATTTGTGCGCAAGTTTCGGACTGTAAGGCTCAAACTTGGCCATTCCCGGGAGATAAAGAACTGATAATGAGAGTCCTTTCTCGTTCATCCCGTCGATATACATAGGCAGATGCATACCGTTGACGCCAAGTACCCCGTACTTGCCCTTCCACTTAATGCCCTGCCTGCCGTCAGGCGTATCGCTCTTGATGTATGAGCCGCGCGGTGTGACCATAAGATCGGAATCAAGGTTGAAGGCACCCCATTCCTGCGTTCTGGCCTGGATGGTACTGCCGTCTTCTGCATTTAAGGTAATGGCAGTACAGGCTGACGCTTTCCGTAAAGGAAGAAATAATCCCGCCATCAATACAATTAAAACGAAGGCACCGAATGATATGCCCTTTGCCGCCAGCAGCATTCGTGTTCCATTTGGTATTTTAACTTCCATTTATCTTCCTCCCTTTTGTTTGCAGATGCCGCTGAGCGGCATCGAATCAGACGCGGTTTTTGCTTTATCAACCATACCGCAGGGACCGGGCATGATTCACCTATCCGATGAGTCTTCCTGCCAATAGCCTGTATTTCTAAAACATCCAGGACATCATTATGGACCATCCAACATGAAAAATATTTGATAAAAGTATTTTGCATTTTCATCCTGCATAAAACATAGTTGACCAATTTCAGTACGGATATGTGCATTCCTGCATTTATTTACGGAATATATAAATATTACGTCAGCATCAGAACTGCCAATCAGCATGAATTAGGAGCTGTAAATGGACAAATCTGTCAATCTTTCGGCCAAAACCCTTTTTATGCCGGCTAACTGGACTATCCGCTTTTATTTATTGCTGTGATATAAAAACGCAGCAGTAAATATCTTAATAAACACAGATAGAATATTAAATGATAGCTCTATGAATATTCAGATAAAAACTGTATTTTAAGTTTTTATGTATTTTAATGTGCAATAACATTACAAGTAAAGCGTAATTTATATAAAACATAACAATAATATATAAATTTAAATAGATACGACCAAGTGATTGACACCTTTTTGGGCATGTTGATTTTTTTCTGTATATACTTACGCAGTACTTAAAATGCCGGATATAATTTGCACATGGTCTTTTTGATAAAGCCTGATATTTTTTATAATTTTATCATTCCAGCTCAAATGTACCCGTATATAGCTGAAAATATTTCCCGTGCTTTTCAATGAGCCGTTCATGGCTGCCACGCTCAATAATAATGCCGTTCTCAAGCACCATTATCACATCTGAATTCTGAACTGTCGAAAGACGATGGGCAATTACAAAAACTGTCCTGCCTTTCATCAGGGCATCCATTCCTTTTTGAACTATCGCTTCCGTTCGTGTATCAATGGAAGAAGTGGCTTCATCAAGAATCATAACAGGCGGGTCTGCCACAGCTGCACGGGCAATGGAAATAAGCTGCAGCTGCCCCTGTGAAAGGCCGTTGTCATCACCCTGGAGTACTGTGTCATACCCATTCGGAAGCATTCTAATGAATCCGTCGGCATTGGCAAGCTTTGCTGCAGCAATGCATTCCTCGTCCGCAGCATTCAGATTGCCGTAGCGTATATTCTCCATTACAGTCCCTGTAAACAGGTTTACATCCTGCAAAACTATTCCTAGAGATCTGCGCAGGTCTGGTTTTTTTATCTTGTTAATGTCTATTCCGTCATAACTGATTTTACCGTCGGCAATATCATAAAAACGATTGATCAGATTTGTAATCGTGGTTTTACCTGCACCAGTCGCTCCGACGAGAGCGACCTTTTGACCAGGCTCCGCATACAGCGTGATATTATGAAGTATCATTTTATTATTTTCATATCCGAAATCCACATCGTCAAAAACAATTCTGCCTTCAACCTTTGTATAGACAAAAGAACCGTCACGATACGGCTGTTTCCATGCCCAGACATCAGTGCGCTCAGCGCATTCCCAGATTGCGCCGTTTTCTTCTTTTGCATTGACAAGAGTAACTGTACCCTCGTCATTTTCACACTCTTCATCAAGAAAATTAAAAATCCGCGATGCCCCGGCAAGTGCCATAACAACCATATTAAACTGCATGGAAACCTGTCCGAACGGCATGATAAAACTGCGTGAAAGAGCAAGAAAAGAGACTATCGTACCTATCGTTAAAACATTTACACCTGTCAAACTGAGATTTTTCATACCTGCTACGCCGGCCACCCCTCCAACGATTGCAAGAAGCACATAAAGCAGATAACCCATATTGCCTATCACCGGCATAGTAATATTACCGTATTTGTTTGCCTGTGTAGCGCTATAGCAAAGCTGATTATTTTTCCGGTCAAACAATTCCTTGCTTTTTTCTTCATGACAAAAGACCTTGACTATTTTCTGACCGCTTATCATCTCTTCAATATATCCGTCCACATCCCCTAATGATTCCTGCTGCTGCATAAAGTGGCTGCTGCTTTTTCCGATAAGGAACCTTATCATCTTCAGCAGTGCGAATGCAAACAGCAGTACAAAAACAGCAAGGCCTACGCTTAGATACAGCATTGAAGAAAATACAGCAACAAGGGTAACGATCGAAGAAAAAATCTGAGGCAGACTTTGGGACATCATCTGGCGAAGCGTATCAGCATCATTTGTATAATAACTCATTACATCGCCGTGTGTGTGGGTATCAAAATATTTTATGGGCAGCTTTTGCATATGCGCAAACATTTTATCTCGTATATCCTTGAGCGTTCCCTGCGAAACAACGACCATAGTTCTGTTATAGAACAATGCGGCAAATACTCCGGCCGAGTAAATGCATATCATTAAAAAAACAACCCTGAGCAATCCTGAAAAATCAGGATCGGCTTCACCCAGCATTGGCATGATATGCTTATCCACCAGCGACTGCAGGAAGAGTCCGGTTGCCGCATTTGCCGCCGCACTCAGGAAAATACAGATAACTACTAAAATAATTTGGAACTTATATTTCATCATATAAGACAGTAATTTTTTAATTGTGCCCGGCTCAAAACGCTTGAACGCAGATTTGCCGCTCAGGTGAGAAAGCCCCGGGTAAGGCCGCCTTCTTATTGTGTTATTCAAGAATCGGACCTCCCTTGTTCTGAGATTCATATACTTCTTTGTAGATCGTGCATGTTTTAAGCAGCTCATCATGTGTTCCTGCCGCATTTATCCTGCCGTCATCAAGCACTATGATTTTATCTGCATCCAGAACGGAAGCCACACGCTGCGCAATAATAATTTTAGTGGTGTCAGGGATCTCCGCTTTAAGTGCCCGTCTGATCATTGAGTCAGTTTTAGTGTCAACAGCACTGGTTGAATCATCAAGAATAAGTATTTTCGGATTTTTTAAAAGCGCCCTTGCAATGCAAAGTCTCTGTTTCTGCCCGCCAGATATGTTGCTCCCGCCCTGTTCGATATATGTATCATACTTTTCAGGGAGCTTCTGTACAAAATCATCCGCCTGTGCCTGCCTGCACACTCTGACCAAATCCTCATCAGAGGCTGTTTCATTGCCCCAGCGAAGGTTTTCTTTGATCGTACCGGAAAATAAAACATTTTTCTGCAGCACCATTGCAACATTATTACGTAAAGTTTCTATGTCATAATCACGGACGTCAACACCGCCGACAGTCACTTTCCCGCCAGAAACATCATAAAGGCGCGGTATCAGCTGAACCAGACTGGATTTCGAAGATCCTGTGCCGCCGATTATCCCTATAGTTTCACCGGGGGCTATTGAAATATCAATATTTTCAAGTACGGGTTTATCAGCTTTTCTGGCATATGAAAATATGACATTTTCAAAGGTAACTGAACCGTTTCTTACCTTATATACCGGATTTTCGCAGTTTTTAAGATCACTTTCCTCATTCATGATTTCTACTATCCGTTCTGCTGAAGCACGCGAAATTATTATCAGGACAAATACCATCGACAACATCATTAAACTCATAAAGATCTGCATGGTATATGTAATGAGGCTTGTAAGGTCTCCGGTGGAAAGGCCGACAGCAGGATTATTGCCGCTGGCAAGTATAGACTTTGCGCCCAGCCATGAAATCAATATCATAGCAGTATACACACAAGTCTGCATAAGAGGCATATTGAACGCAAGTATTTTTTCTGCTTTTGAAAAGTCTTCAAAAATATGCTGCGATACATTGCTGAATTTTTTTTCTTCATAATTTTCTCTGTTAAAGGATTTTACTACCCTTATCCCGCGCAGGTTCTCCTGCGCGACGCTGTTCAATTTGTCATATGTCCTGAAAACCCTTTTGAATATAGGATTTACATATGATGCAATCAACCATAGGCCAATTCCCAATACAGGAATTATTACAAGGAAAATGACCGAGATATCGGAATCTATACGAAAAGCCATAATCAAAGCGAAAATCATAATAAGTGGGCTGCGTATCGCAGTTCTTATCGTCATCATGTAAGCGCTTTGCACATTGGTCACATCGGTCGTAAGACGCGTAACAATGCTGGCCGCGGAAAATTTATCGATATTTGAGAACGAAAAATTTTGAACATTATAATACATGTCCTTACGAAGATTCTTGGCGAAACCGGCAGATGCTACAGCGGCACTGCGGCCGGCAAGGCTGCCTGAAATCAAGGATACAAGCGAGCAAATTACAATAACGGAGCCCATTTGAAATATATATGATATGTCATTTTTGTTTATTCCGTAGTCAATAAGATACGCCATCAGCGTCGGTATCAAAACTTCCAGAACCGATTCAACTGTGACATATGCCGGTGTCAGAAAAGACTCTTTTTTGTATTCTCTGATGCTTGACAGAAGTTTTTTTAACATAAACGATCTCCTTAATCCCGTCCTGGATATCAAACAATGTAACGCTTTAATTGTTTCAGGATATATTCTCCTTCATTCTTTGCATGTGGGCATACAATGTTTTTAATTCTTCATTCGAAAGACCTGCTGTCAATGTATTTCCCATAATTTTCAAATCTTTCTTTATCATATTTCTGACATTCTCAGCCTTCCCAGTAAGAATTATTTTTTCAGGCGCTTATATGCCATACAAATTTACTTCCGATCCGTCTTTTGCGATCCATAAGGCTAAGATCATTCGAAACTGTAGATCGGTTCAAATAAAAAATGATCTTCGATATCTTTCTGACAGACATCTTTGCACGAATCGGCATTCTCACCAAGATACCATATTAACCACCCATTATTGCCTGCCATCATATCAATTTCATTTTTATGTTAAGAAAAATCCAGGTAACGCCTGATCAGGTTGTTCAGTATTCTAAGTTCCGGCCCTATCATTATTTTCAGCATACTTATATTCCTTTTTATCCTACATATGGTATACTGCCACTATAATTGTTTTATACAAAACAATTACCTATCTAGGATAATGTAAAAAAATAAACTGTAAAGCATAATATTAAAAAGCCTGTTTTTAACGATTAATGCTTAATATTAATATACAATGATTAGCTTTATACAATTAACTGACACATTTTTAGGATTTACAACTTCGCACAAAAAACAATCCTTACAAAAAACAGACCTGATGACATATAAAAATCTACGGCAAAGCTTTAATGGAAATTGGCAATATACTAAGAACCGCAGATTCAAAAGCACTTATGGCAATGATGATGTTCCATAGTTACTGCACACGTTGTCAGGCTCATTTGCATCTGATTTGGTCCGACCTTTAAAAAAATATGCACTGGACAATTATAAACTTTAATTGAATTATTATTGACAATTAATTTATATCTTGTACTATACTAAACTATCTAATCTTCAGAATTTTGTGATTTATTATACAGTTCAACCGGCGTAGCCCGCCTGAAACCGGGAGGAGTATCATGAGCAGAGACTGCGTATCAATGCAAGGAGACCTCTCAGATAATGTTTATACTCCGTACGAAAAATACCCTCAAATACCTGCTGCCTCAGATAAATATGTAGGAAGTGTCCGTTTTTTCAGGCAGCTGATACTTTTGTTTTTTTTCATTCTCTTACTTTCCCTTGCTATGGGTTTTTGTTCTTTGCTGCACAGGAACCGGCTTCTCATGGAGCAGGAAGCTATACTGTCAAATCAGTTAGCTATAAAAGAAGCTGAACTTAAAAAGTTTCAGACAGCAGGCACAGCACAACAAACTGCTCCTTCTTTTCAATATCAAAAAATGTACCCTGCAATGCATTGTTTCCTCCCTGACAGGATCGCACCAATGAGGAACACAGTATTTCTGACATTTGATGACGGCCCTTCAAAGTACACGGCCCATTGCCTTGATATCCTGGCAATGTATGGTATAAAGGCAACATTTTTTGTAGTAGGCAAAAATATCAGAGGCAATGAAGCATTGCTTAAGAGAATGCTGGCTGAAGGACACACTATTGGGATACATACATATTCCCATGTATATCCGCAAATTTACAGCTCCGTCAATGCCTATATCAATGATTTCCATATGGCATATGAAAAAGTTTATGAAACTACAGGATATAAAGCTGATATATTCAGATTTCCGGGAGGGACAGTAAATTTATTCAACAGAAAGATCTTTCAGAATATCGCAGCAGAAATGATCAGGCGTAATTTCACCTTTTACGACTGGAATGTATCCGCAGGGGACGCAGACAAAATGGCAACTCCTGAATCCGTCTTTGCGAATATAACTTCTAATATAACGAACAACAAGGAGAACATAGTCCTTATGCACGATACATCATCCGCGTCATGCACTGCTCTGGAAAAAATTATTTTAGACCTTAAGAAAAAGGGCTTTAAGTTCAGCAAACTGACAAATAACATCACACCGGTAACTTTTTACTATTATTAATAAAAAAGGAGCGTCGCTTATGGATTATTCAAACAATTTTAAGACAGCATTAAAAGAAATAATAGGTATTGATGAGCCTAAGGGAAGCAGATCACCTAAGGAAAATATAACATTAACAGCAAATCAGGGTGTAAAAAACCTTAATCTTATGGAGGAACGAACAGGAGAGAAAAAAATACTGACTTTTTGCGTAAAGAACCTGCGCCAATCCAGTCTGAGAGTTCAGTCATATCTGTTGACACAAAAATAATAGGCAAGATTGTTTCAAACGGGCATATTTATATGAACGGTGAAGTTGAGGGAGACATTAAAGCAAGCGGAAACATAATAATAAATGGGATGGTCAAGGGAAATCTGAACGGTATAAATATTGAGCTAAAAACTGGATCCATAACAGGAGATATCACAGCCGCAGGGTCAATAACCATTGAGAACGGCACGGAGATAACAGGTTCTCTTGATGCAGACACAGTAACCATCGATGGAAAACTTAACGGCGATATAAATTCAAAGGGAGAAACTGTACTGAAAAAAAACTAGCTTGTATCCGGCAATCTTACAACAGGCAGCATTGCCATAGAAAAAGGCTCCCTTCTTTGCGGGCAGGTTGCAATGCAGGTATCAGCCCAGGCTGCAAAAACAGAAAAACAGGGTTGTACGGAAAAGAAGATTTCATAAAATGCAAACTTATATGTAAGGCAGGCCGGCAAATGCAAGGTTGTTTTTATAATAACAGATGCTGCCTGCCTCTGTTTCAGATGCTATATTAAATCAGCGTCAATACAGCAATTTACATCTATATTTCAAGTTCATAGGTCTGTTCCATGTGCCGTATGCCCCATGAAGCATCTTCGGCTTCTTTCGTTTTTGTGAAACCGGCTTTTTGATACATTGCAATTGCAGTTTTCTGGTCATCTGTAGTCTCCAGATAAATTTTTCTGTACCCTGCCTTTTTTGCAAAATCAAGAGCTTCCGCAAGCAGGTATTTGCCGATCCATCGTCCGCGAAAATCAGGATGAATGAGAAACCAACGCAGCTGGGCGATCATGTCGGGATGTTTGACAATGGCGATCATTCCGACTTTTTTATTGAGTGATTCTGCAAACCAGATACGATCCTTTTGACTGTCATAATCTTTTAAGAAATCAAAAAGCGTTTTACATACATAGCCTTCAAACGCTTGATTGTATCCGCATTCTTTTGCGTATAACCATCCGTGCATGTGAATCAGATCTCCTGCATCGCCAGGCCTGAGATCATGCCGTATCTGAATGGGTTCCCCCTGTTCCGGGGAAAGGTACTGCTGGATCAGTTCCATACTGTCAGCAAGTTCTTTCTGTTTTGTTGCTGACAGATTCCGGATCAGCCCTTCAGATTGTCTGTCCGACAGGCTGTCCATCTCCAAAAGCGTTTCTTTCCCCTTTTCAGTCAGGCTGATAGGATGCATACGCCCGTCTTCCATAGACTGTGTACGGAGACTGAGTCCCTTTTTCTCAAATTTTTTTAATATCCTGCTTAAATAACCCGGATCGATATTCAGCCTTTGAGTCAATTCAGCAGCCGAACAGTTTTCGGAGTCTCCACCGATCTCATACAAAATACGTGCTTCCGTAAGTGAAAATTCTGTGTCCAGCAAGTGCTGATTGAGAAGACCTAGCAGATTGGTATAGTAACGGTTGAATTTTCGCATCCTGACAACGGGAGAAGGCTGATCGGAATTCATGGAGACACCCCTTTTTATAATTGATTAAAGATTTAATTTCAGGTTAACACATTATTTGACATAGTCAACTATTATTTTTGTCAATTTTTAACCTGTCATACCCGGTACTTTTGATGCACAGCTGTATTTTCATTTACATACAGCTGGGTAATCTTTGTAAGTACAGAACGGACATGCATAAAAACTGCAGGGTATAATGCATTACTGCAAATGGAATATGTATTATCATAATTCCAATACATATCAAAAAGATATACCGGCCATCAGCATCTTCTCATTTAAACTTACACATGGTGCGTCAGAAGCAAGGAAACCGTACATTTGATAACGCAGCTTAAACTGCTGCTTTCCCGTATCGTAAGCTTGCCTTGTGTTTATTCTGCATCAAAGAAAAGCCACGGACACATCCGCTTTGTATCATGAAAGGACTCTGCGGAAGAACAGAGCATCTATACTGATTGGCATATTTTTATTTTGAAATATTTTTGATAAGCAATTGAATGTAGGTATTTCTTGATCCTGCCTGATTTATATCCAAGTCAAATATTTCATATCCTCTTTTCCCCAGTAAAATAGGAAACGACAGACAGCTCAATATCTGGATGCTCTTCAGTGTTAAAACCTGATCGTTATCATCAGGAGACAATTCCTGAATTGTTTTTTTTATGAGAAAGATCCCTTCTGCTTTTAAATAATCCTGATAAGTATTTCTTGAAGAATCTTTTTCATAAATACTTTGGTAAATCAAATTTTTAATCTGGTCAGGATATTTTTCCAGACTCATTGAATACTCCTCAAGAAAAATTTTCAGCCGGGCTTCAGGCGGTGTCTGATAGTTTTTTAGGTGATCAAAGATTTTTTTAGCCTTTATCATAAGATATTCAAGAGCTTCATTGATAACATTATCTTTTGACCCGAAGTGATAATTTATAGATGCTATGTTAACACCGGCTCTTATGGCTATTTTCCGAATCGTGACATTCTGGAAGCCGCAATCCGATATGATGTTTAATGTCGCATCTAAAATTTTATCCCTGGTCGTATTTTTCTGTGTTTTATCCATCATAGTGCACTCCTGTATATTGTTTTAAACGTTGACCAATTATTTTATATAGGAGGAATTTAGTTTTGTCAAACAGGCTCTGTTGACTCGAATTTTTAGACATGATATTATTAAAACAACGATTAAAACATTGATTAAACAACTCATAAAACAAACTTGCTTAAAATCTGAATTTAGTTCATATCCTGAATCAGATGGGAATGCTGCACATTAAAAGGCACAGCAGATTATATTTGTCCATCACGAAGCAACACCTGGGAAATATTTCTGCTGATTATATCAATCAATTAGCCAGTCAAATACAGAATAAAGGAGGAATAATAATGAAATACGAATATGTTTTATGGTTCGGTGTACTGGCATACGGACTGCATATCATAGAAGAGGCTTTATTTAACTGGCGCCAATGGGCAAGGAACTTCTTAAAGATAAATGCAGAATGGAATGAATTTTATCTCTTTAATGCATTTGTTGTCCTATACGGATGTATTTCGGCAATAATAGGATGGAAATGTCCATATTTTGCTCTTTCATATCCGGCATTCATGCTTATAAATGCAATTTTTTTCCACATTATACCTGTGATTGCCAGTAAAAGATTTTCACCAGGATCAATTACAGGTATCGTGATTTTCTTGCCGGTATCTTTTGCAATATATCATGCTGCCTGGATCGATAATACTATATCCGCAGGAAATGTACTTCTATCCTTAATAATTGCCGCTTTGATCATGCTGTATCCGATCGCATTGCAGAAATTAAAGAATAAAAGATTTTTCAGCATTAGTGATATATGAAATACAAATATCCGCCGGTCCGTAAAAACACCCGATATAGTGCTGACTGGTATTACTTGGATTTGCTGTTGTCACACAGGAATGTATAGCGACGATTTATGTATGGCAGGCAAAAAATATTTGAATGTAAAGTTAATTTAATATTACCGTAGGGTTCTATTATTATTAAACTAATATTATTGATATCAGGATCAAAAATATGCCGGGACAAGTAAAATCTCAGTATCCGGTTTTATTGCATATTTACGGCAGCAATAATCAGTAACAGCTGAATACTGTAATAACATCCCAGGCATAACAGGATTTCTTAGGCACCTGCAATACACAAATAGCTAATATTAATTTTCAATAAAAACAAGCTTTCCCAACTATAATGAATTGAATAAACATAAATTATTAAGATACCCAATATGTTTATGCAGTATAAAAAATAATTGAAGACGAAGATAATTATTCAGGAACAAAATTTGTAAGCAGCTTCTTTTGATAATGATGCAATGCAGCTTAATGTGCCGAGTATTTTTTTATGCTTCGATATTTTCAGATAATATATATAATATTTGCAATCCTGTAATTTCTTTAAATTAAGGAAGTGACAATTTGCCATACTCTCATGCCGGGGAAATCGGTGATATTTGGAAACATCTTCTTCTTTGCGAAATACTGGACTTGGAAAAACCAAAAAGGTACTTTGAGACAAACTCTGCCTTTGCAAAATATTTACTGCCTCTCACTCCTTTAAAGGAGTACGGTGTTTTTCATCTAATGGACAATGCACCTGCTGATCTTCTCAGCAAAAGCCGATATATGGATATCCTAAAAAATACAAATACAGATAAAAACCGGATCTACCCAGGTTCGCCGGGACAGGCAATGATGTTGTTGCGGGACACAGCAGAATATTTCTTCCATGATATAGAAGAACCGCCATTAAAAGATATTCTTGATTTTTCCGTTTCTCTGGGCCTGCAGGATAAGATAACAACTGTTTCGGGCGATTCGATCAGATCCTTTCTTGACTGCACATATATTTTTAATTGCAATGATCTTATATTTATTGACCCATACCAGCCTTTTGAGAGAAATCAATCCGGCCGTAATTTTTTTGATATATTTATTAAGGCCTATATATCCGGAGCTAAAACAGTATTATGGTACGGGTATGATAACCTTAAAAACAAAAAAGCAATATTTGATGAGCTATACATGATTTCAAAAAAACATTCCTCCTGCAGCATATATACCTATGATATATGGCAGAACTGCATGCATTACAATACCTGCGAGGTCAACCCCGGTGTGCCAGGCTGCGGAATGGCAGTTGCCCATTTATCGGAAGCTTCAATAAGTAAAATGCATGAAATGCTTCATTATGTTGAAATTATATATAAAAACGTATCGTTTGGTTATAGCAGGACATCAATTAAGGCAGGCAGCTTAATAATATAACTGCATAAATGCCCTTAGTATGATATAATATTCACAATGTGCCGTTAATATGGAATATGAACGCAGTTGAGGCTGAATATTCAGCTGTGCCTTTAGCTTTATGAGTTTTCAATCAAAAATAGCGGATTAAAAGGATGTGTAAAATTTTATTTTAAAAATTGTGCTTAAGGCTTATACAATTGATGCTACAGGCTGCATCGTGCTATTAATAACTCAGTTTGCGGCTTTTCAGGCATCCAGATATTCTGCCTGTTGAATTTTTTGAAGCACTGTTTTTTTACTATAACAATTGCTTTAATGTCTAAGTATCATATTTATAAATATGACTGCATATGTTATTTAGCATCTACTGCATTACAAATAGCTTTTATATTTATTTTTAACTATAAGTCATTTCAAATTTAGTATCAAAATTTAATAAATTTATTTTTTATAAAAATTTACATTATCATTTTATTTCTGTTTTACCTATAATATTAGTTATGAAAATCGAAATATATCCGATAAACTTGAACCAACATCTTCATAACAGTTTTTGCTATAATATAATGGGAAATATGACTCTAACAAAAAACATTCTGTCAATAATAAATAAGCTTGTTAACTTTAACAGTATGTCATTATCATATATTTCCCAAAGCAAATATATTAATAAATATTTATAAAACTCTAATATACACATTGCTGCACTCATTTTCATGAGCATAGTAGAGTTTGCGTCAGCAGCAGCCGGATATGGCATATATAATGGATTTTAATGCATAGCGGATGTTGAACAGTATTTTTATATGGGAAGTGGGTAAGTTGATAACAGCAAAACAAATGCTTAGTTCCTGTCAGGAGCTGCGGCTTGCAAAAGGGACTAACACGGCATGGGCATTAAAACATTTTAAAATTATTGAGGATACTTTGTATACCGATGAGCATGTTTTGTTTTGTTTCATAGGAGTAGACGATTACACTCCTGTAACAGAGCATAATTTTAATTGCGGATACGCCCTGTCAAACAAACGCATAATTATGGCGCAAAAAAAAATAGCCGGGCAGGAGTTAAGAACGGTGGATATCAATAATATCAATAACATCCAATTTTCTGCAGGGGTAATTGTAGGGGTAGTGACAATTGACACGGCAGTACAAAAATTTAATATCGGCCTTAACAAAGTCAAGGCTGAGATCGTGAGTAATAAATTAAATATACTATTGGCTGAACTCAAAAATAACCCTAAGGCATTTGCGTTGGACAAAGATAAAGTCCTGGCATTCAGGGAATTAAAAAAACTGAAAATACTTTTAGGCACAGGTATGATAACGAAAACTGAATACGAAGAAAAAAAGAAGATGGTTCTTGGCTTTTAATACCGCGATCATGTGGTGATGAGTCCTGCTGCAAGGCAGGCAACAATTAGAACTACTGTAACAGGGACTGTGCACCCGCAGTATGGACAACGGTAAAAATGTGTATTGCCTCAGATTTGCTATGGAAATTAAAAACCGGCTATAGGCTTAAGCTTATGCTGGATATTTATAACAAATATAATCCGGATAAAATTTCAATACATACTTATGCAGGAGAAATGATCGGATATCTCTGTAAAGACATCGCAGCTAAAGTCGCCTCACATATCGACGCAGGGGGAAAGGTCGATATATTACTCATTGCAGTGTCATGTGAAAAAAATAAAGAAACCTATACATGTGACATTGAAATAAAGCTCATCGGCAACCCTTAAGTATTAATAAGGGGCAAATATGTGCAAAGCAGGCAAAAAATAAGACTTCATACCAATTTTTGAAATGGTTAAACGGGGCCCCGCTATTTATGGTTCTGTAAAAACAGCATACGTTACACAATAATAAGAGACAATCCCACAAATTGTGTAAACCTCCTGAAAGGTGCAAAATAGAGAGAACTGATCAGGAGGTTTAATAATGGCAAGAAGAAATCAAGATCCGGAAAGGGAAGCAAAGCGTGAAAAGATGAGCA